>MDTA01016640.1_pt1 | contig 93670 bp, 76 predicted proteins | sample 811151 | NCBI WGS metagenome assembly MDTA01 (sample SAMN05326648, study PRJNA326480) | marine metagenome | isolation source: seawater | place: Indian Ocean: South | collected 2010 | reverse complement strand
TCCCACTCCAGGTCCTTGCCCACCGCCAGGGACTGGGCGGCGAAGGCTTCGTTGGCTTCGATCAGGTCCACCTGATCCAGGGACCAGCCGGCGCGCTCCAGGCAGCGGCGGGTGGCGGACACCGGGCCGATGCCCATGATCGCCGGATCCACGCCGGCGCTGGCCTGGCCGGCCAGACGGGCGAGGATCGGCAGGCCCAGCTGGTTGGCACGCGCTTCGCTCATCAACATCACGGCGGCGGCGCCGTCGTTCAGCGCCGAGGCGTTGCCGGCGGTGACGGTGCCGTCCTTCTTGAAGGCGGCGCGCAGGCCGCCCAGGGACTCGGCGGTGGTGTCGCCGCGCGGCTGCTCGTCGGTGTCGACGATCTTCGGGTCGCCCTTGCGCTGCGGCACTTCCACCGGGGTGATCTCATTCTTGAAGCGGCCTTCGTTGATGGCGGCCGCCGCCTTCCGGTGGGAAGCGGCCGCGAAGGCGTCCTGGGCTTCCCGGCTGAGGCTGTATTTCTGCGCCAGATTCTCGGCGGTAATGCCCATATGGAAGTCGTTGAAGGCGTCCCACAAGCCGTCCTGGATCATCGAATCCACCAGGCTGGCATGGCCCATGCGCAGGCCGGTGCGCGCCTTGGGCAGCACATAGGGGGCCAGACTCATGCTTTCCTGGCCGCCGGCGATGATCACGTCGGCCTCGCCGCAGCGGATCGCCTGGCTGCCCAGGTGCACCGCTTTCAGGCCGGAGCCGCACACCTTGTTGATGGTCATGGCCGGCACTTCGTCGGGCAGGCCGGCGAAGATCGAGGTCTGCCGGGCGGTGTTCTGGCCGGCGCCGGCGGTGAGCACCTGGCCGAGGATCACTTCGCTGACCGCGCCCGGCTCCACGCCGGTGTCCGCCAGCAGGCGGCGCACCACCGCTTCACCGAGTTTGGTGGCGGGGACGTCCGCGAGCCCGCCCTGGAAGCGGCCGATGGCGGTGCGGGTGGCGGCGACAATGACCACGTCTTGCATGTTGTTCTCCCAAGCTAAGATTCATGAGCAGCTGTTAACCGCGCATGGTAACACGGCCGCCGGGGCGCCCCCATTGCGCTGAACGCGAAAGGCCGTTAGGCTTCAAGCATCGATTTTGGAGATTCCATGGCCGCAGCACTGCTCGACAACCTGATGCTTGTGAACACCGCTTCCGCGGTGGCGCTGGCTGCTGCCTGCTATTTCTACGGATATTGGTTTAGCCGCGCGCGCGTCTGACCTCTATCCGGTCAGGCGCCCGCTTCGGGACGCCTGCCGTAGAATCCTGAAACCCCGGCTGGTCGTCCCGCCGGGGTTTTTTCGTTTCAGGATGATCAAAATTAAGGAAGTTGCTATGAACGCCAGTCTTGCCGCCGTCACCGCCGACGACTCTTCGACACCCGCGTCGGGGATCGTGAGCCGCCGTCTGCCCAACGCCCGGCAGCTACGCCAGACGCTGCCCGTGGACGCCGCCCTGGGCACGCGCATCGCCGCCCAGCGCCAGGCGGTGCGCGACATCCTCAACGGCGAGGACGATCGCCTGCTGATCGTCACCGGCCCGTGCTCGCTGCACGACCCGGAGGCGGCGCTGGAATACGGCCGGCGGCTCGCCGCCCTCGCCGACCGGGTCAGCGACCGTGCCCTGCTGGTGATGCGCGCTTACGTGGAGAAGCCGCGCACCACGGTGGGCTGGAAAGGGCTGCTCTACGACCCGCACCTGGACGGCCGCCAGGATCTGGCGGAAGGCCTGCGTGTGTGCCGGGAGCTGCTGCGTGATCTGGCCGGCCTGGGCCTGCCCCTGGCCAGCGAGCTGCTCAGCCCGGTGGCGGCGAGCTACCTGGAGGACCTTCTCAGCTGGGCGGCGATCGGTGCCCGCACCACCGAATCGCAGATCCACCGGGAGCTGGTCAGCGGCCTGTCGCTGCCGGTGGGCTTCAAGAACGGCACCGACGGCGGCATCGCGGTGGCCCGGGACGCCATGCAGGCGGCCGCCCACCCGCACGCCCATCTGGGCGTCGATGACGAGGGCCACCCGGCGCTGCTGGAAACCGCCGGCAACCCGGACACCCACCTGGTGTTGCGCGGCGGCCGGGGCGGCCCCAACTACCACGCCGAGCAAATTCAGGCGGCGCGCGAGCAACTGGCGCAGGCCGGCCTCAACCCGCGTCTGATGGTGGACTGCAGCCACGCCAACAGCGGCAAGGACCCGCGCCGCCAGCCGCTGGTGGCCCGCGACCTGATCCAGCAGCGCCGCGACGGCGAGCGCGCCATCGCCGGCGTGATGCTGGAAAGCCACCTGCACGACGGCAGCCAGCCGCTGGCCCACCCGCTGCGCTACGGCGTGTCGATCACCGACGCCTGTCTTGGCTGGGGCCAGACCGAAGACCTTATTGGAGAGTTAATCGAAACTCCCTGACTTCGCGCATCAACAAGCCGGCCTGACTCTCCAGGGTCTCCGCGCGCTCCGCGGCGGCGGCCACCAGGGTGACGTTCTGCTGGGTGACCCGGTCCATTTGCGACACCGCCAGGCCGATCTGCTCGATGCCCCGGGTCTGCTCGGCGGAGGCGCCGCTGATGCGCGCCATGATCGCCGATACCCGCTCCACCGCGGCGACGATCTCGGCCATGGTGTCGCCGGCCTGGGCGGCCTGCTCCGAGCCGCGCGCCACCTCGGCGCTGGAGTCGACGATCAGCGTGCGGATTTCCTTGGCCAGCCGGTCGCTGTTCTGCGCCAGCAGCCGCACTTCCTCGGCCACCACGGCGAAGCCGCTGCCGTGCTCGCCGGCCCGCGCCGCCTCCACCGAGGCGTTCAGCGCCAGAATATTGGTCTGAAAGGCGATCCCTTCGATGGACCCGACAATCTGCTCAATGCGCTGGGAGCGCGTTTCGATCAGCCCCATGGTGTCCACCACCCGTGCCACCGCGTCGCCGCCGCGGGCCGCCACGCCGCCGGCATCGCCGGCCAGCCGGTGGGCCTGGTCCGCGTGCTCGTCGTTGTCTTTCACGGTGGCGGTGAGCTGTTCCATGCTGGCGGAGGTTTCCACCAGCGACGCGGACAGTTGTTCAAAACGGGTGGAAAGATCGGTGTTGCCCCGTGTGGTTTCCACCGCCGCTTCCTGAATCCGTTCGCTGCTGGTGCGCACCTGCCCGACGATGGCGGCCAGGCTGCCCTGCATGCGCGCCAGGCCGGCGTAGAGGCGCCCGATATCGTTGTTGCCGCGTGGCGGAATCGCCTCGGACAGGTCGCCGTCGGCGATCTGGTCCAGGTGGCCGATCACGTTGCGCAGGGGCCGGATCACGTTCACCGTGACCCCCCACAACACCGCCGCGACCATCAGCAGCGCGGCGAGCACCGCCGCCACCATGGCGGCGTCCAGCCGTTGCACGCGGCGGTCGAAACGCGACACCATCGCATTGGCGGCGGCCCGTGAATCGGCCAGAAAAGCGTCCGCGGCGTTGATAAAATCCTGGCTCATGCCGTTGAGCCGCGAGCGCCCGGAGCGGTAGCCGGCGAAGTCGCCCTCACGGAGCAGCACCAGTTGCAGCCGCAGGCCCACGTCCGTGAGCCGGTCCATGGCGTCGGACAGCGGCACCACGGCCTGCATCGCCGCGCCTTCGCCGGACATCGCAAGAAAGTTTTCAAAATGCCGCTGTGCCTGTTCGATGAACGCCGCCGCCTGATCCAGCACCGGCCCGGGTTCATCAAAGGACGGCACCCGCACCAGCTCGGCGGCGCGGTCCATGGCCACCTGCGCCTGCAGCAGGTTGATATAGGTACGCTGCAAGGCGCCCGCCCGCTCCACATGGGTCTGATTCAACGTCTCGAACGATTGCCGGCTCTGGTGGCTGGTGTAAATGCTCAGCCCGCCGATCAGCAGAATAATCACACTGAACGCCAGCAGCACCAGGCTCCAACTCGTCTTCACCGTCATGTTGTTAAGCCGATTCATTGGCTTTCCCCCAGCTCATGAACAATGGCTGGAAAGGCTAGCCGCAAACCATGAAGGAAAGACGACAAAGTGACTTTTTGTTGTTTTAAATCAATGTTTTAGCTCTGAAAACCAAACTCTGAAAATTGATAAAAAAGCGGAAAGAGTATCGGCCAGAGTTCTCATTTCTTTAGAAAAAGCAAAAAGTTTTCGCGAACCTTTCTACGGAGCCGGGTTTGTGCGAGCGGGCCTCGCCCGCGAAAGGGAGCGAAGCTCCCGGCAGGATCCCAGAGACATCTCCAACGTCAGCACCAACAACGTCTCTGGCATCCCGCCGGCCGGCGTTGCCGGCCTTTCGCTTGCAGGCAAGCTCCCACACTTAGTTGCAGCCGTCGGCGTTGTCGTAATCACCGTCCACCACGGTGTTGATCCACTGCCGCATCAGGGCGGTGGCGCCGTCGTGGGCGACGCTGCGCGCGATCGGCGGCATCATCCGTTGCGGGTCGTTTTCCGCCTCCATGCGGCAGGAGACGATGGAATCGTCGCTGCTGCCCGGCACCACTACGTGCTGGCGGCCGCAGGACCCGCCGCCGGTGGCGGTGGGCTTTTTGCAGATGCCGTAGCCCGCGTCCACGGCGCGGAACACATCCAGGTAATACCCGGTGTTGGACGCGGCGCCCTTGTCGTTGTGGCAGTGCTGGCAGTTCACTTCCAGATAGGCGCGCAGGCGGTGCTCGATGTCCGCCGGGGAGTTGGCGGTGTCGCCGCCGTCGCCGGGCACGTTCCAGCGCGGCAGCCGCTCCACGTTGGTGGCCACGCCCTGCCCGTCCAGTTCCAACTCCGGGGCGCCGGCCAGCAGGCCCTGATCGACCCAGTACTGCAGCTGGTTAACGCGCGGGAAACCGGCCTGACCGGCGGTGCCCATGAAGCTGCTTTCCGGCTGGTAGGCGCGGTTCAGGTTGCGCGGCTTGGGGCCGATCGGCGCGCTGCCGGCGGGCCGGTCGTCGTTGCCGTGGCAGGTGATGCACTGGTTGGCGTTGGGCACCGAATAGCTGTCGGTGGACCCGGTGATCAAGGTGCCGGTATCGGCGTCGCGGAAGTGCCAGCTCGCCGCGCGGCTGCCGCCGCCGGGGGTCAGCACCGCCACCGGTTCACCCTGGTCGTTCTGTTCCCAGATGTAGGGCAGCCCGGCCCAGAACGCCTTGCCGCTCTGGCTCACTCTTTTGATCAGCAGCCGGGTTTCCACCAGCGCTTCGCTGTTGTTGGCTTCGTCGGTGAAGGCGAAGGTCTTGGCGATCACCGTGCCCACCGGGAAGTCGATGGTGCCGTTCACGTTGTTGCCGCCCTGCCCGTCGCGGTAAACCGCCTGTTCGCCGGGGGGCACGAACAGCACCCGGTACTTGGTGGCGTGGTCGGAGAACAGTTTGCTGTTGAGCACGTAGGGCACGCCGCCTTCGTGGGGCAGGCTGCGCGGGTCGTCCGCTTCGGCGAACAGGTTGTACTGGGACAACAGCGGGCAATCCACCTCGAAGGCCGCGCGGTTGATCTCGCCCTCTTCCACTTCCGCCTCGCAGAGATGCGCGATGTATTCCTCGGAGGCGGCCGGGTCGAAGTCGCCGCTGGGCTCGAACGGCGGAATCTCCACCCTCGGCAGGGACGGCAACACGCTGCCGAAACGGGCCTGGCAGTCGTGGTCGGACAGGTTGGTGTCCGACGGGAAGTTGAGCAGGCCGCCGACGATATCCAGCAGGCCGCCGGGGGTGAGGATGGACAGGTCCTGGTCGACCAGGCCGATCACCAGTTCCAGGCCGTCGGTGCCGTGGAAATTCAGGTAGGGCGCGCTGTCGTCGGACAGTTCGTTGTCATGGATACAGGAACCCCAGCGCGGCAGCTTGCGGTTGCCCTGGTCGTCGAACTTGTAGGCGTTGTAGTGGCAGGACGGGTTGGGATGCTGGTTGGTGTGCAGCGGCTTGCCGTGCTCATCCTGGGGTACCGGGTTGCCCTGGGCGTCCACCGGATAGGGGCAGTCCTCGTCCAGCTCGTCACGCAGGCCGTCCCAGATGATGTGCGCGCCCTTACCCAGGTTGGCCAGGTTCTGCAGGCTGGAGAGCAACTGCGCCGGGTCGTTGATGGTGGGCAGGTTCTTCAGGCCGATCAAGGTCGGCAGCACGCTTTCGATTTCCCCGTTGAGGGTTTTCTCCAGATCCGGCGGCGGCAGGTCGTAGCCGGAATTGCGCATCACGTTGTCGTGGATGTGCAGCCCTTCAGTGTAGGGATCGAGTTTCTTGTCGGCGGTGCCGCCCGGGCCGTCGATCAGTTCATAGCTGATATAGAGCACCGCGGCGGTGCTGTGGTCCTCGAAAACGTTATCCACCACCTCGATGTTGTCGTAGCCGAGGGTGATAAAGCCGACGCCGCGCGGCACCACCGACACCAGACCGCTGTGGGCGAAGTTATAGGTGTTGTTGTTGCGGGCGATGTTGTTGAGCATCACCGAGGTGTCGCCGTACTGGGTGATGTTTTCCAGATCGTAGATCAGGAAGCCGCCGGTGTTGCACTCCGCCAGGTTGGAGTCGTATTCACCGCCCTGGACGTTTTCGATCTCGAAGCCCATGACGTTATACACCGCCCGGCTGTCGCGGATGATGGCGGTGTTGGTCTGGCCCACGTAGATGCCGGCGTCGGAGGCGCCCACGGATTCCGATTCCTCCACCAGAATGTTCTCGGACTCCACCGGGTAGATGCCGTAGCGGCCGCTGTCGGAGCTGGGCACATAGTCCGGGGCCGGGTCGCCTTCGTTGAACGGCGGCGCGGTGCAGGCCACGTTCAGGCGCTGCGGGTAGTTGTCCTCGGTGATCGGCCCGCCGCCACCGGACCAGATCGCGCGCACGTTGCTCAGCGTGCCCCATTTGACGCCCTTGAGTTTGAAGGCGTCGCCGGGGGAGTCGAGGATGGTCAGGTCACGCACGGTGATGCCGCGCACGTTGAGCGCTTCCAGGCCGGTGACGTTGGCGCTGTCGCGGAACGACAGCACGGTTTCGTCCTTGCCGCAGCCCTTGATCAGCACGTCCTCGGTGGCCTGGATCAGCAGGCCCTGATCCAGATTGAAATAGCCGCAGGCGAATTCCAGGGTGTCCCGGGGGCGCAGCTGGATCATGGCGTTGACCATGTCCTCGGTGGCGCCTTCGCCGGGCTCAATGAGAAAAGTCCGGCCCTCGGTGAAGCGGTCCGGTTCTTCTTCCTCGGGCTGGTTGGGCGTCGGTGACGGCGTGGCGCCGCCGTCGCTGCCGGAGTCACCGCCGCAGCCGGCCAGTGTCAGCCCCAGCATCAACGTCAGTAGCGATAGCCAGGATGTGTTGCCGTTCATGGTCGTTCCCCTGTTGGTGTTGGCCGCCCCGTTCATCGCGGGGCCTGCTCCAGTCTTTCCCACATGCGCAAATAGGCTTCCGCGGAGGTGAACAGCTGGTTCACCGCGTCCTCGATCTGCTCCCGGGGGCGGTCGCTGTTGGCGATCATGTCGGCGATCTGATCCGCGTAGAGGCCGTAGTGGGCCACGCCCCTGCCCTCGTAGAGGCTGAATTCGTGGTCGCCGGTGCGCTGCACGTCGAAGCGCACACGGCCGTCCACGGATTGGAACGGATACAGGTCGTCGTGCTGGTCCTCGGTGCCCGGGTTGCTCGCCAGCTGCGCGATGCCGTTGACGTCCGAGGCAAAGCCGGCGCCGCCGAACGGCCCCACCTTGAGCGCCTCGTCACGGGGGCGCTGGCCGTCGCGGGTCAGTTCGTCCACCCAGGCGCCGCGCACGCTGCCGAACGAGGCCGCCACGCCGCCCTGGGAGGCCACACGGTCGCGCAGCGCTTCGGTGCCGCCCCAGGCGCCGTGGCTGTTGATCACCGGGTAACCGCGCCGGCCGGTCAGTTCCAGAATCTGTTCCGCCGCCTTGCGGCTGATGTGATCGGTTTCGATCATCATGCGGCGCTTCATCAATTCCTCGATCAGGAAGAAGCCCAGGTCGGACAGGCCACGGCTGTTGCAAAGATGGTCGGTGCCCCGGCGCGGGTCGTATTCCGCCAATTGCTCCGGCGTGGCCGGGAAGCGGTCGCCCACGTAGTCGAGCTGGAACAGCAACTGGTCGATGAGGCCCAGCGGCGCCAGGGGGTCCGGCAGGGACGATGCCGGCGGCGCGTCGTCGCCGTGGTCGTGGGCGCAGGTCTCGAATTCGATGGTGTGGCCGGTTTCCAGAATGTTCCCCGCGTAGAGCACCGGACCGATGCCGATGCCCGAAGACAAATCCGGCAAATGGCCGCCGAAGGCGTTGTCGAATTTGTGCACCGGGAACAGGCTGCGCACGTCCATGGCATAGAGACGGTCGAGCCGCTCGACGATCTGCTCGCGGGTGCATTCCGGCGCGCCCAGGAACTCGCCGCAATTGAGCACCTTGGAGGCCTCCACGCCGAGGATCACCGCCATCTTGCCCTCGCCGATCACGTCCCGGGCCTGGGCCGGATCGGTGACGATGCGGAACCAGCCCTCGCCGGGGCCGCCGTGCTGGGCGTCGATATAGTCCTGCATGGCGTGCATCTGCTCGGCCTGCATTTCGATCGCCGCCATGGTGTCGCAATCGTTCTGCTTCTGGGGGTTGAGCTGACACAACACCTGGTTGTGCACCAGGTGGTTCACCAGGATCTTCAGGCCGGCGAGGTGGGCCCGCTCGATCCAGCGGTAGTAACTCTGGTGGTGCTGCAGCGAGTCGTGGCGCGGCCAGAACTCATAGCCCGGCCAGCCTTCGGTGGCGTGGGGGCCGGGGCTGCTGGTGACCTGCTCCACCAGGCCGGTGAGCCCCTGGGGCCCATGGTTAACGGCGCAGTCGTCCAGGGCATGATCGACACCGAAGGGGTGGAAAGGGTCACCGTAATTGCCCCGGCCGCCGATAAATTCATAGGCGGAAATATGGCTGTGCGCGTCGACGAAGCCGAACACATCATCGTCGTCCAGCCCTTCCACGTTCTGGAAACGGGGCACCTCGCGCAGATAGTTGGCCGGGCCTTCCTCGGCCACGGTGGCGTTGAGCTCCGCTTCCGGATAGGCGTCACAACCCTGCGCGGGGAGCAGGTGGAAACGGTTGGCTTCGCTCTCCAGCGACGGCGATGCCAGGGTCAGCGCGTCCTCGCCCACGGTGAGCAACAGCCCGGTGGCGTCGGAGGCCACCGTGAAGGTCTCGCCTTCGCTGCGGTTGAGATTCCACACCGCCAGATCACTGGCCTGGTCCACCTTGCCCAGCGTGGGCCGCGGGGTACGGTCGCCGAGGCGCGTGCCCGCCACCTCCAGGCTCTCGCCCAGTTCCCGCAGCACGCCCCCCAAGGGCGCCACCGGATCCAATACCAGGTTCAGGGTGTCGCCCAGGCCGGCGACCAGGTAGCTGACTTCCGCGATCAAGCGACCGCCGCCGTCGAGCAGCTCGCCGGCCGGGTCGGAGATACCCAGCAGCTCCTTGTCACCGGCCTGGCCCGGATCGCGGCGGTAATCGGACAGCAGCAGATAGGAGCCCAGTGCCGTGGGCTTCATATAAAACGACGCCGCCCGACCGGGATCCAGGGTCACACCGTAGCGCCCGTCCAGACCACTAAGGTAGCGCCCGTCGGCGTACAGGTGGTAGCAGCCGTTGGCGAACTGAAAGCGGTTGAGGGCCTGGGGTTCGGGTTCCGGTTCCGGTTCGGTGGGCGGCTCCGGCTCTGGTTCCGGTTCCGGCTCGGAGGGCGTCGGCGGGTTATTCGCCTGTCGGTCGTCCGACGAGGACGAACCGCCCCCACAAGCGGTAAGGCCGAGAGCCAAAAGCAGTAGCAACCAATACGTCGACACCCGACGCACGCCTTTCACGGTCATAGCACCTTCCTGTTCTTGTTTTATTGGTACGTTTGTACAACTTATTACCGTGAAACGTTGTGGCGTTATTGTGAACGATTGGTGAACGGGCCCGCGGCACTCAAGTTTTCCGCCCTTCCGCCGAGAAATGCGTTGGATGGCGCCGTGTTGGCGGCTATGGCATATTCGAAAAAAGGCGATAGATAGTATGTATACGGCGCGCCGTATTACCGCGCCGCGCCATGCGGGGAGGGGGACCCTGATGCAGGACAAGGGGATGTCAGAGACGGAGCGGGCCCGGCTGGAAAGCCTGGCCAGCTACAATATTCTGGACAGCGCCCCGGAACACGAATACGACGACATCGTGCAGCGCGCGGCGGCGCTCTGCGAGTGCCCGATCTCCACCGTCACCCTGGTGGACCGTCACCGCCAGTGGTTCAAGGCGTCCGTCGGGCTTGATATCCGGGAAACCGAACGCGACATCGCGCTCTGCGACCACACCATTCGCGGCACCGGGCCGCTGATCATTCCGGACACCCTGCGCGACGACCGCTTCGCCGCCAACCCGGTGGTCACCGACACCAACGGCATCCGCTTCTATGCCGGCACCCCCTTGCTGTCATCGGAAAACCAGGTGCTCGGCACCCTTTGCGTGATGGATTACCGCCCCCGGAATCTGAGTGACGCGCAAGCCAATTATCTGGCTCTGCTGGCCGACCAGGTGATGATGCATCTGGAGCTGCGCCGCCAGAATCTGAAGCTCCAGAACACCATCGATGAACAGGAGCGCAGCCAGCGCCTCACCGGCATCGCCGGGCGGCTGGCCCGGGTGGGCGCCTGGAGCGTCGATGTGGCCTCCGGGCGGGTGACCATGTCACCGGAAATACTGGCGCTGCACGGCCTGGGCAACGACACCCGCTTAACGCTGAACGAATGTCTGAGCTTTTACGGGCAGGAGGACAAGGCGAAGATCCAGGCGCTGTTCGCCGCCTGCGTCAACGAAGGTATCCCCTACGACGAGGAGCTCCAGGTTCTCGACACCAGCGGACAGGCATTCTGGGTGCGCGCCCTGGGCGAACCGGTGTTCGACGACGCCGGCGAGGTGATCCGCGTGGACGGCGCCTTTCAGGACATCAGCGAACAGCGCCACGCGGCCGGCGCCCTGCGCGAGGAAAAAGTCCGCTTCGAAGCGGCGGCCCGCGCCACCGCCGACGCGATCTGGGACTGGAATACCCCCACCGACCGCCTGTGGTGGAGCGAGGGCATGCAAACCCTGTTCGGCTACAGCGCCGACGACCTGGAACACGACAGCCGCTCCTGGACCACACGCATCCACCCCGACGACAAGAAGCGCGTGCTCACCGACATCGAACGGGCGATCTACAGCCAGCAGCAGAAATGGGAAGCCGAATACCGCTTTATGTGCAAGGACGGCAGCGTGGCCTATGTGTCCGACCGGGGCTATGTGATCCGCGACGAAAACGGCGACGCCCTGCGCATGGTGGGCGGCATGAGCGACGTCACCGAGCGGCGCCGGTTCCTGACCAATCTGGCCCGCCAGGCGACCCTGCTGGACAAGTCCAGCGACGCCATCATGGTGCTCGATCTGGAGCGCCGCATCACTTACTGGAATCAGGCCGCCGAGGCCATTTACGGCTGGCGTCAGGATCAGGCGCTGGGGCGGCGCATCGACGAAGTGCTGGGCGAAGACCGGACCCTCCTCGAGGCCGCCGCCCGGGCGCTGTTGGACAACGGCCAGTGGGCCGGCCGGCTGAGCGGCCGGAACGCCAACGGCGAGAGAGTGATCTCCGAGGCGCGCTGGAGCCTGGTCGGCGACGACCACGGCCAGCCGGAGGCGGTGCTGGCCATCAACACCGACATTACCGAACGTCTGGCGCTGGAAGAACAGCTGCAACAGTCGCAGCGTCTGGAAGCGGTCGGCCAGCTCACCGGCGGTGTCGCCCATGACTTCAATAACCTGCTCACCGTGATTCTCGGCAATTCGGAATTGCTGGAAGAGCAACTGGAGGAAACGCCGTTACTGCGCGATTCGGCGCGTCTGATTCGCGGCGCCGCCGAGCGCGCGGCGGAACTCACCCGGCGCCTGCTGGCGTTCGCCCGGCGCCAGCCCCTGGCGCCGGAAATCGTCGACGTCAACGAGCTGATCAACGGCCTCACTCCACTGCTGCGCCCTACCCTGCACGAACACCTGGACTTCAACATCGTGCCCTGCGCGTCGCCCTGGCCGGCGTTCATTGATCCGGGGCAGCTGGAATCGGCGATTCTTAATTTGTGCATCAATGCCCGTGACGCGGTATCGGGGAACGGCTGCATCGTGCTGGAAACCGCCAACGTCACCCTGGACAAGAACTACGCCAAGCGTGACTCCGAAGTCGTACCCGGCGATTACATCCGGGTGGTGGTGTCCGACACCGGCCAAGGCATCCCGGCGGCGTCGCTGAAAAAAGTGTTCGAACCGTTCTTCACCACTAAACCCAAGGGCAAGGGCACCGGCCTGGGACTGAGCATGGTGTACGGCTTCGTTAAGCAGTCCCGAGGGCACATCAAGATTTATTCGGAGCCCGGCGAGGGCACCACGGTGAAGCTTTACCTGCCCCGGGCGGACCGGGACTACGAAACGCCGGTGCCACCCGCCTCGCCGGTGCGGTTCTCCAACCGCGCGGAGATCATTCTGCTGGTGGAGGACGACGGCGCGGTGCGCGATCAGGCGGCCAATCAGTTGCGGGATCTCGGTTACCGGGTGATCAGCGCCGCGAACGGCGAAGCCGCGCTGACGATACTGCGGGAACAGGAGGTGGACCTGCTGTTCACCGACGTAATCATGCCCGGCGGCCCCAACGGGCCGGAGCTGGCCCGTTTGGCGAGGCAACAGTTTCCCGGCCTGCCGGTGCTCTACACTTCCGGCTACACCGAGAACGCCATCGTCCATCAAGGACGCCTGGACCCGGGCGTCCACCTGTTGGAGAAGCCTTACCACCGCGGCGACCTGGCCCGAAAAGTGCGTGACGCCCTCGATGAGGTGCCCAGATGATGCGATCACAACAACGAGAAACCGCGTCCCGATTACTGGTTCTGGACGACGACCCGGACATCGGCCAGACCGTGCGCAACATGGCCGAAAACCTGGGCTATCAATGCCGGGTCACGACCCGCCCGGACGACTTCTTCGAGGCCCTGGACGGTTGGCGGCCGAGCCACATACTGCTGGATCTGGTGATGCCCGAGATGGACGGCATGGAGGTGATCCGCCACCTGGCCGACCGCCGCTGCGACGCCACCCTGATTATTTCCAGCGGCCTGGGCAACCGGGTGATCGACGCCGCCAGCCGCGCCGCCAGCCAGCACCAGCTGAACATGGCCGGGGTACTCGCCAAGCCGTTTTCGATCCGCGATTTACGCGCGCTGCTGGGGCGGCAGCCGCCGGCCAGCCCGGTACCACGTCCGGTCGCCGGGGCGATGCCGGAAATCACCCCGGCGATGCTCGCCGACGCGATCCAGACCAACCAGATCGGCCTGGTGTATCAGCCCAAGGTGCGCTGCGCCGAGGATACCGTCACGGTGGGCTTCGAGGCCCTGGCCCGCTGGACCCATCCCCAGTGGGGCCCGATCCCGCCGGATCGCTTTATTCTGCTCGCCGAGCGCGAGGGCCTGATTGAGCCCTTGACCCGCAAGGTCCTGGTGCAGGCCTGCGCCACCATGGCCGCGATCCGCCGGACCCGGGGCCGCGCCGCCGATGACTGGAGCATGGCGGTGAACCTTTCCGCGCGCTGTCTCACCCATTTCGATATGGCCGACAAGCTGGTCACGCTCTGCCAGCTGCACGGTCTGGAACCGCGCCATCTGACGCTGGAGCTCACCGAGACCGCGGCCATGGAAGACGGCGTGCTGGCGCTGGACCTGCTCACCCGGTTGCGGATGAAAGGGTTTCAGCTGGCGATCGATGATTTCGGCGTGGGTTATTCGTCCATGGTGCAGCTGGCCAGGCTGCCGTTCTCCGAACTGAAACTGGACAAGGCCTTCGTGGCCGCCGCCGGCGAATCCCGCGAGGCGCGCACCATCATCAGATCCGCGGTGGATCTGGGCCATCAGCTGGATCTGAAGGTGATTGGCGAAGGGGTGGAAAACGGGGAGTCCCTGGCGTTCCTCAGCGAGGTCGGGTGTGATTTCGTGCAGGGCTATTATATTGCTCGGCCTATGGGGAAGGAGGCTATTGGGGGGGGGTTGGATGAGAGAGGTGGCTTGAACTTAACTTGAGAGGCGGCTCTCGGTTTGGTTCGGGTGTTAGCGGAGAGGCCTGGGCGCGCTGTCGCGCGCCGAGAGGGAGGGATTGATTCGCAGGCGGAGCCTGCTCACCCCTTCGGGGCGTCGCCGCGTTGCGGCGACGTCCTGCGCCGGCCTTTGGCCGGCTTGTCGAACCGGAGGGTTCGAATTATTGCCTCCCTCTCCGCCATACACAAAAAAGCCCGGCACTGGCCGGGCTTTTTTGTGTATGGCGGAGAGGGAGGGATTCGAACCCTCGATACGCGCAATGCGTATGGTTCCTTAGCAGGGAACTGGTTTCAGCCACTCACCCACCTCTCCGGAACTCGGATTTTTCGATCGTTGGATAACGATTTAGCCGCGCATGATACCAGCTTGCGCGAAAAATACAGCCCAAAAATCAGGCATTCTCGCCGGTGTCGCTGCTTTTTTCGTGTTGAATCCGCTGGTAGATCTCTTCGCGGTGCACCGCGACTTCCTTCGGGGCGTTAACACCGATGCGGACCTGGTTGCCTTTGACGCCAAGCACGGTGACGGTGACATCGTCGCCGACCATCAACGTCTCGCCGACGCGACGCGTAAGTATCAGCATGGAAAATCCCTCCTGGGTCCATCAGATTGTTCAGTGAGCGCGTTCCCGCACACCAGGTGTGAGAGGACCCGTCATCCTTGTGTTCCATCATGCGGACGGCCCGGCTCCCTGGTGAGCGAGGCCGGCATTATGCCGCATCAGATTAGGAAAGTCTCCCTAGAGACTAGCCACGCCCGCCCCGTGAATGCAATCACCGGGCGGGCCCCGGCATCACGCCGCCGGCTGGTCCAGCTCAAAGGCCTGATGCAACGCACGCACCGCCAATTCGAGGTATTTCTCGGCCACCACCACGGAGACTTTAATCTCGGAGGTGGAGATCATGGTGATGTTCACGCCCTCGGCGGCCAGCGTCTGGAACATCTTGCTGGCGACACCGGCGTGGGAGCGCATGCCGACACCCACCAGGGAGATTTTGGCGATCTTGTCGTCACCGATGATTTCCGGGTTGCCCAGTTCCTCGGCAGCCTGCTTGAGGGCCTCCTTGGCTTTGGCGAAATCGTTGCGGTGCACCGTGAACGTGAAGTCGGTGGCGCCGTCGGCGCCCACGTTCTGCACGATCATATCCACTTCAATGTTGGCGTCGCTGACCGGCCCGAGAATCTTGAAGGCAATGCCCGGAGTGTCCGGCGCGCCGCGTACGGTGATCTTTGCTTCGTCACGGGTAAAAGCGATGCCAGAGATAACCGGCTTTTCCATATCCACCTCGTCGTCGACGGTAATGAGGGTGCCCGGGCCCTCTTGAAAACTGGACAGTACACGCAGCGGCACGTTGTATTTGCCGGCGAATTCCACCGAACGAATCTGCAACACCTTGGAACCCAGGCTGGCCATTTCCAGCATTTCCTCGAAGGTGATGCTGTCCAGACGGCGGGCGGTGTCCACGACCCGCGGGTCGGTGGTGTAAACCCCGTCCACATCGGTGTAGATCTGGCACTCGTCGGCTTTGAGCGCCGCCGCCAGGGCCACCGCGGTGGTGTCCGAGCCGCCCCGGCCCAGGGTGGTGATGTTGCCGTCCTGGTCGATGCCCTGGAAGCCGGCCACCACGCACACCCGGCCGGCGTCGAGATCGGCGCGCATCTTGCGGTCGTCGATCTCTTCAATGCGGGCCTTGGAGTGGGTGTTGTCGGTGCGGATGGCGACCTGGCCGCCGGTGTAGGAACGGGCGCCCACGTTGAGCTTCTGCAGCGCCATGGACAGCAGCGCGATGGTGACCTGCTCGCCGGTGGAGACCAGCACGTCCATCTCCCGCGCCGGCGGGTTGTCGTGCACGCCGTTGGCCAATTCGATCAGGCGGTTGGTTTCACCGCTCATGGCGGAGACCACCACGACCACCTGATCACCACGTTCCCGGAAGCGCGCCACCCGTTCGGCGACGGCCTGAATGCGTTCGACGGTGCCTACCGAGGTGCCGCCGTATTTCTGGACAATTAGAGCCATAGTGACTTGGTTTCTGCCAAAAGAGGCGCGCAAGCATAGCATTTGCGCCCCTGATTTTCATGTGAGGGTGGTCAGAGCTGCTCCGCCACCCACCGATACGCACTCTCCAACGCCGCCGGCAGAGCCGCCGCGTCGCTGCCGCCGCCCTGCGCCATATCCGGCCGGCCGCCGCCTTTGCCACCGACCTGCCCGGCAACGTGTTTCATCAAATCACCGGCCTTGACCCGGTCGGTGAGGTCCTTGGTGACACCGGCCACCAGCGACACCTTGTCGCCTTCGGCGGCGGCCAGCAGGATCACGCCGGAGCCCAGTTTGTCCTTCACCTTGTCCATGGTGACGCGCAGCGTTTTGGCGTCGGCGCCATCGACGCTGGTGGCCAGCACCTTCACGCCCTGGACATCACGGGCCTCGGCCGTCAGGTCGCCACCGGCGCCGGACGCGAGTTTCTGCTTGAGTCGTTCGATCTCTTTTTCCAGTTCCCGCACCCGGCGGGTCTGGGCGCCGACCCGTTCGGCGGCCTGCTCCGGCCCGCTTCTCAGGGTCGCGGCGATTTCGCCCAGCGCCTGCTCTTGCTGGCGCACCCGCGCCAGGGCGTATTCGCCGGTGACCGCTTCGATGCGGCGCACGCCGGCGGCGGCGGAGGTTTCCAGGGTGATCTTGAACAGGCCGATGTCGCCGGTGCGCTGCACATGGGTACCGCCGCACAGCTCCTTGGAGAAGCCGTCGCTGCCCATGGTCAGCACCCGCACTTCGCTGTCGTATTTCTCTCCGAACAGGGCCATGGCGCCGGCGTCCTTGGCCGCTTCCATGTCCATCAACTCAGTGGTCACCGCCGCGTTCTCCAGAATCTGACGGTTGACCAGGGTCTCGATCTCTTCGCGCTGCTCGGCGCTCAGGGCTTCGCCGTGGGCGAAGTCAAAGCGCAGGTAGTCCGGCGCCACCAGCGAGCCTTTTTGCTGCACATGGTCGCCCAGCACGCGGCGCAGGGCGGCGTGCAGCAGATGGGTGGCGGAGTGGTGGCGCATGATGGCGCGGCGGCGCTCCACATCCACGTAGGCGTCCACCTTGTCGCCCACTTTCAGGGTACCGCTGCTCACGGTGCCCACGTGGATGTGCGCCTGGCCGCGCTTGCGGGTGTCTTCCACGTTGAAGCGGGCGTCGCCGGCGACGAGCACGCCCCGGTCGCCCACCTGGCCGCCGGACTCGGCGTAGAACGGCGTGCGCTTGAGCAGCACCATGCCGGTGTCCCCGGCTTCCAGGCTGTCCACGGCGGCGCCGTCGCGGTAGAGGCCTTCCACCTCGGCCTGATCCTGATGTTTCTCGTAACCGGAGAAGTCGGTGACCGCCTCAATGTTGAGCCGGTCGCTGTAATCGTTGGCGAAGGCGCCGGCGCCCCGGGCGCGCTCACGCTGCGCCTGCATTTCCTGGTCGAAGCCGTCCATGTCCACGGACAGGCCGCGCTCACGGGCCACATCGGCGGTCAGGTCCGGCGGGAAGCCATGAGTGTCGTACAGAGCGAACACCACCCGGCCGGGCAGCTCGTCGCCCTGCAGGTCGGCCATGGCGCCTTCCAGCACTTTCATGCCGGCGGCCAGGGTGCGGCCGAACTGCTCTTCCTCGGCCAGCAGGGCCTTCTCCACCCGCGCCTGCTCACGGCGCAGCTCGGGGTAGGCGTCGCCCATCTGCGCCACCAGCTCCGCCACCAGGGTGTGGAAGAACGGCTTGTCCTGGCCCAGCTGGTGACCGTGACGCAGGGCGCGGCGGATGATACGGCGCAGCACATAGCCGCGCCCCTCGTTGGACGGCACCACCCCGTCGGTGATCAGGAAACTGGCCGAGCGGATATGGTCGGCGATCACCCGCAGGGATTTGTTTTCCAGGTCGTCGCAGCCGGTGGCCCGGGCGGCGGCCTTGAGCAGCGCCTGGAACAGGTCGATCTCATAGTTGGAATGCACGCCCTGCTGCACCGCGGCGATACGTTCCAGGCCCATGCCGGTGTCCACGCTGGGCTTGGGCAGCGGCTTCAACTCGCCGTCGTCCTGGCGGTCGTACTGCATGAACACCAGGTTCCAGATCTCGATGTAGCGGTCCAGGTCGCCGTCCTCGGAGCCCGGCGGGCCGCCGGGCACGTCGGCGCCGTGGTCGTAGAAGATCTCGGAGCTGGGACCGCAGGGGCCGGTGTCGCCCATCTGCCAGAAGTTGTCTTCATCCAGACGCGAGAAGCGCTCGGCGCTGACGCCCATTTCCTTGAGCCAGATGTCCGCCGCTTCGTCGTCGGACACATGCACCGTCACCCACAGCTTCTCCGGCGGCAGCCCCAGCTCACCGGTGAGGAACTCCCAGGCGAAGCGGATGGCGTCGCGCTTGAAGTAATCGCCGAAGCTGAAGTTGCCCAGCATTTCGAAGAAGGTGTGGTGGCGGGCGGTGTAGCCCACGTTTTCCAGGTCGTTGTGCTTGCCGCCGGCACGCACGCAGCGCTGCGAGCTGGTGGCGCGGGTGTAATCGCGCTTGTCGCGGCCGAGGAACACATCCTTGAACTGGTTCATCCCCGCATTGGTGAACAGCAGGGTGGGATCGTTCTCCGGCACCAGCGAGGACGACGCCACCACGGCGTGGCCCTGGCGGGCGAAGTAATCGAGAAAGGCCTGGCGAATCTCAGCGCTCTTCATACGCAAGCAACTACTTTAGACAGGGAAATGGGGAGCAAAGTATAGCGTTGTCAAAGGGCGGTTGCGATGGGGAAGGCGCGCCGGCCCGGCGCGCCACTTACTTGAACGCCGCCGCCGCGCAGACCGTCACCACCATCACCAGCAGAATCCACTTCAGCACACGCTGGGACACCTTGTGGGCGAAGCCCACGCCCAGCCGCACGCCCAGCAGGGTGCCGGCGGCGACCAGCAGGCCCGGCAGCCAGGCGACCTGATCCCGCCACACGAAAATACCCAGGGCGAGAATGGTGAAGCCGGCGGTGATCGCCAGCTTCAGGCCGTTGGTGCGCACCAGGTCGTAACGCAGCTGGCCCGCCAGCACCGCGATCAGCAGGAAGCCCACCCCGGCCTGGGCGAAGCCGCCGTAGGCCCCGGTCACGAACAGCCCGGCCCAGGCCGCCGGGGTGCTGGCCAGAGCGCGGGGCGCCTCATCGGGCCCGGCCACCAGCGTGGACGGCTTGAGCACCATCACCACCGCCATCACCACCAGGGTGGTCAGCAATACCGGTTCCAGAATGGTGGTCGGCAGGAAGGACGCGGCCAGAGTGCCGAGCAAGGCGCCGGCCAGGGTCGGCACCATGATGCCCGGTAACGCCGCCACCGGCATGGAGCCGTGGCGATGGAATTGGCGGGCGCCCTCAAGACACTGGATCAAGACGCCCACACGCATGGTGCCGTTGGCCAAGGCCGGCCCCATGCCGGTCAGCATCAGCAGCGGCAGAATCAGCAGCCCGCCGCCGCCGGCCAGGGTATTGATAAAGCCGGCGATCACGCCGGAACCCAGCAAGGCCGCCACCAGCCAGGGGTCGCTCAGGTATTCCACGTCGATTCCCCGTTACCTGTCAGAAAGGGAAAGCATTATGACCTGTCCGACGGGGGAATAAAGCGGCGATGCGCACCGGATCAGTCGAGGTCTTCTTCCCCGGCCAGATCCAGCGCGTTGAAGCTCTGCTCCGCGTCGAAGCCCCGGGACTGCAGAAAGCGCAACTGGCGGGCTTTTTCCTTGCGGTCCGCCGGCGGCCGGCGGAAGCGCCGGGCGTGGGTCTCGCGGGCCAGGGCAAACCAGTCACACTCGGCCTGTTCCAGGGCCTCCTTGACCAGGGCCTCCGGAAGGCCGCGCTGCTGAAGCTCGGAGCGGATGCGCAACGGGCCCTGGCCGCGCTCGATCCGCGAACGCACAAAAAAACCGGCGAAGCGCCGGTCATTCAGAAAATCGTGTTCCTGGCACCAGTCCAGCGCCGCGTCCAGCGCCTCGCTGTCGCCGAACTTGCGCGCCATCTTGACGCGCAACTCAGCACGGCCGTGGTCCCGGCGCGCCAGCATCTTCACCGCATACTGGCGCAACACGGCGGGGTCGGCGGGGCCGTCTTCAGGGCCCCGCTGTCGACGGCGCCGTTCACTCATCCTTGCCGTCTTGCGCGTCGCCACCTTCGGCGACCGCCGCTTCTTCGTCCGCCGGCGGCACCACATTCAGCAGACGGGCACGGATTTCCTTCTCGATCGCCTGGGCCACGTCCGGATGCTCGGCCAGATAGTCGCAGGCGTTCTGTTTGCCCTGGCCGATCTTGTCGCCCTGGTAGGCGTACCAGGCACCGGACTTGTCCACCAGACCCTGCTGCACGCCCAGGTCCAGCACTTCGCCCAACTGGTTGATGCCCTGGCCGTAGAGAATCTGGAATTCCGCCTGTTTGAACGGCGGCGCCACCTTGTTCTTGACCACTTTCACCCGGGTTTCGTTACCGGTCACTTCATCGCCCTGCTTCACCGCGCCGATGCGGCGGATGTCCAGCCGCACGGAGGAATAGAACTTAAGAGCGTTACCGCCGGTGGTGGTTTCCGGGTTGCCGAACATCACGCCGATCTTCATGCGGATCTGGTTCACGAACATCACCAGACAGTTGGCGTTCTTCACGTTACCGGTGATCTTTCGCAGCGCCTGGCTCATCAAGCGGGCCTGCAGGCCGACGTGGGCGTCGCCCATCTCACCCTCGATTTCCGCCTTCGGCACCAGGGCCGCCACGGAGTCCACCACCACCATGTCCACGGCGCCGGACCGCACCAGCATATCGGTGATTTCCAGGGCCTGTTCGCCGGTGTCCGGCTGGGACACGATCAGATCGTCCACGTTGACCCCGAGTTTCTCCGCGTAATCCGGGTCCAGGGCATGCTCGGCGTCCACGAAAGCGCAGGTGGCGCCTTTTTTCTGGGCCTGGGCAATGGTGCTCAGGGTCAGCGTGGTCTTACCGGAGGACTCCGGACCATAGATTTCGACGATCCGGCCTTTCGGCAGGCCGCCGATGCCCAGGGCGATATCCAGCCCCAGGGAGCCGGTGGAAATGGCGGGAATGCGCTCGCGCTTCTGGTCGCCCATGCGCATCACCGAACCTTTACCGAACTGGCGCTCGATCTGAGACAGCGCCGCCGACAGTGCCTTACTCTTGTCGCTCATTTGTGAACCCCTCTCCGATTCCATCCATTGGCACAGAAACTGACCCGATGGCCAGCACTGTCTTTCTGGACAGCATTATGGGTGGTGTTTGTGCGGGGTGCAACCCCCCGCCGCGGGCGTGAGATGGAGGCCATGATACACGTCCCGGCGGAGGAACAAATCCGCGCGCCTCACAGGCGCTGGATCAGACCCTCCAGCGCCGCCAGCATGCTGCGGTTACGCACCTCGTCGCGGTCGCCGGGGAACAGAAAGTGTTGCGCCTCGGCGACGTCCTCGCCGAGGCCCCAACCGATCCACACCGTGCCCACCGGCTTCTCGGCGGTGCCGCCGTCCGGGCCGGCCACGCCGCTCACCGAGATGCTGACGTCGCCGTTGGAGTGCGCCAGCGCACCCCGGGCCATGGCCAGCACCACCTCTTCGCTGACCGCGCCGTGGGTCTCCAGAAGGGAACGCGGCACGCCCAGCATTTCTTCCTTGGACAGGTTGGAATAGGTCACGAAGCCGCGCTCGAACCAGCTCGAGGCCCCCGGCTCGTCGGTGAGCAGGCGGGCGATGCCGCCGCCGGTGCAGGACTCCGCCGTGACCACGGAAAACCGCCGCTGTTGTAAAATCTTGCCTAACTCCCGGGCTCGATCCGCCAGTCCTTGCATGCGCCTTACCTCGCCAAAGCCTGTTATTAGCGCCTCCATGATGGACGACTTGGCGCGGGCTTCCCAGCGCCCGCTACGCGACCACCTTCCAAGCCGGCGGCGGCTGTGCTATCCCCGGAGGCACCGACGCTAGTGAAGGAGCACTACCGTGACCACCGCAAAGGAAGATTCAACCGCGGCGGACGCCGCACCGAAAGGCACCACGCCGGGCGCCGCCATGGACAGCGTCGTACACCTGGTGGACGAAGACCCCGGTGCCCGCGACCGCCTTGACCGGCTGATGCGCCGCGCCTACCTGCCCTGCCGGGGCTACCGGGACAGCGACGATTTGCTGCTGCGCCTTAACGATGACCGGCCCGGCTGCGTACTGGTGACCCTGCGCACCCCGGGAATGGCCGGGGTGCGCACCCAGCAGCGTCTGAGCGACACCGGCTCGACGCTGTCGGTGGTGTTCCTGGGCGACAGCCCCCGGGTCAGCGCGGCGGTCGGGGCGATGCGCGCCGGCGCCGAGGACTTCCTCGACAGCCCCACCGACGACGACACCCTGATCGAGACCGTGCAACAGGCGGTGGCCCGGGACCGGCGCCGCAAAGCCCGCCAGAGCGCCCGCCTGGCGCTGCGCCAACGCCTGGCCCGGCTCACCCCGCGTGAGCGGGAAACCCTGGAGGCTGTGGTCTCGGGGCTGTCCAACAAGGGCACCGCCGAGGCCCTGTCGATTTCGCCGAAAACCGTGGAACTGCACCGCGCCCATATGATGCACAAGATGGGCGCCGGCTCGGTGGCGGAAGTGGTGAAGCTGTACCTGTTCGCCACGGAAGCGGCCACGCCGCCGGTTACGGGTTTTCCCCTGCCCGGCCACGGGGAACGCCCTATAGGCAACCGCCAGCGCACGGACTAGCTTGGCCCTTCACCCAAGGAACCGCCGGCGCCGTGCCGGCGGCCGGCAAAGGAGGCGCTATGAAAGCTCTGACCTGGCACGGTACCCACGACGTGCGCGTGGATACCGTCCCCGACCCACGGATCCAGGACCCCGGCGACGCCATTCTCAAAGTCACCGCCACCGCCATTTGCGGGTCCGACCTGCATCTCTATAACGGCCTGATGCCCGCCATGGAGCCCGGCGACGTGCTCGGCCACGAATTCATGGGCGAAGTGGTCGAGGTCGGCAAGGAGGTGCGCAACCTGAAGAAAGGCGACCGTGTGGTGGTACCGTTCACGATTTCCTGCGGCCACTGTTTCTTCTGCGACAAACGCCTGTATTCGCTGTGCGAGACCAGCAACCCCAACGCCGCCGACGCCGCCCAGGCCATGGGGCACTCCCCGGCCGCCCTGTTCGGCTACTCTCATCTTCTGGGCGGCATCCCCGGCGGCCAGGCGGAATACGTGCGCGTGCCCCACGCCGATGTGGGACCGCTGAAAGTGGCATCCGATATGAAGGACGAGCAACTGCTGTTCCTGTCGGACATCTACCCCACCGGCTACATGGCCGCCGCCAATTGCGACATCAGCGCCGGCGACACCGTGGCCGTATGGGGCTGCGGCCCGGTGGGTCAGTTCGCCATCCGCAGCGCCTGGATGCTGGGCGCCGGGCGCGTGATCGCCATCGACCGCGTCCCCGAGCGGCTCGCCCTGGCGGAAACGCAGTCCCAGGCGGAAGTCATCAACTTCGAGAAAGACGCCCCCTACCAGCGCCTGATGGAGATGACCCGGGGCTACGGGCCCGACAGCTGCATCGACGCGGTGGGTGCCGAGGCCCACGGTGCCGGCGACCCGGAATACCAGCGCCGGGACAGCGACTCCGGCGAACCCAACCGCCCCACCGCCCTGAATCAGATGATTCAGAGCTGCCGCAAGGGCGGGCAATTGTCGATTCCCGGCGTCTACACCGACAGCATGGACGGCGTCGCCTTCAACGGCCTGATGAACAAGGGGCTGTCACTGAAAAGCGGCCAGACCCATATGCAGGCCTATATGCCCGCCCTGTTGCAGACCATCGAGCTGGGCAACATCGACCCGTCCTTCATCATTACCCACCGCTACGGTCTGAACGACGCCGCCAACGCCTACGCGGATTTCAACGCCAAGCAGGACGGCTGCATCAAGGTGGTCATGACCCCCTGAGCCCGGCAGCCGGCGTCCACAAAAAAGCCCCGCCATTCGGCGGGGCTTTTTATGTGCCTCTGATTATGCGCCTCTGAGTGTCGCCGCTGTCGATCAGGGCAACTGGGTCTTCAACGCGTCGGCGTCTTCGCTATCGTCTTCCACTTCGCCTTCCAGGATCGCCTCCGCGCTGGTGGCGCGGGTGTAGTACTCCTGGTTGGCTTCATCGTCACTGAAGACATCGCTGACGCTGATAGCGCCGCCGGCGAACAGGCCTTCGGTGCTGCTCCAGAACAGCACGTCGCCCTTGCCGTAGCTGCCCTGGGCCACGTTGGACCAGTCCAGCAGCGTCAGGCCGGCGTCCGCGTTCAGCGCGAAGTTATGGTCCTGCTTGAAGGACTTCACCGCCTTATCGGTCATCAGCAGCATCGCCACTTCACCGGCGGCAACGCCGCCCTGGGCACCGGCACTGACCGCGCCGAAGTTAAAGAACGCCGGACCGTTCCAGTCGCCGCCGTCCTTGGTCAGCACCACGCCCTGACCGCCGCGGCCACCGAACACAAAGGCGCCACGCCCGAAATCAGGCACCAGGAACACGCCCTTGGCCTGCTCCAGCGCGGCGTCCATACCGTCCTCGCGCTTCATGTTCCGCAGAACCGTTTCCGCTTCGTTGAGCACGTCACGGGTATTCTCGCGCTCTTCGCCGGTCTGTACGTTGGACGCTTGGTCCTCCATATGATCCATGCTCTGCGTGTTCTGCATGGTCTCCGCGTCGTCCACGTCGCGACCGGTTTGATTGGCGGCGACCCCTGCCGCCAGGGTGGCCAACGCCAGGGAAGTCGCTGTCATTGTTGCTACTTTCATGGTTCTCTCCTTCCTTGATGAGGAACCGTCACGCTAGGACGCCAGTCCGACCGTTGGAAATACGGGATAACCCTTGGTCCGCGGCGACAGCGTGCTAATGTGGGCCGGTTTTTCATTCCTTAACACACAACCCGGACATCATGACTTCAGCACCCAACCGCGCACGACGCTGGCTCGAACGGCTCAACGGCTCCAAGCACATGCTCTGGCTGCTCGCCGCCCTCTCCTTCCTGGAGACCATCATCCTGCCGGTGCCCATCGAACTGGTGCTGATTCCGCTGATGGCCGTCAACCGCCAGCGCCTCTGGCGCATCGCTACGGTCACCACCGCCGGCTGCCTCGCCGCCGCCCTACTCGGCTACGGCGTCGGCATGGTGCTTTACCAATCCCTGGGCACCTGGTTCATCGACACCATGGGCATGCAGAGCGCCTACCAGGCCTACCAGGGCTTCTTTGACCAGTACGGCTTCATCGCCATCCTCCCCCTCGGCATCCTGCCGATCCCGTTCCAGGTGGCAATGATCACCGCCGGCCTGTCCGGCTACCCCATCGCGCTGTTCGTGCTGGCCGCTCTGATTGCGCGCGGCATCCGTTACTACGGCCTGGCCTGGCTGGTATTGCGGTATGGGCCCAAGGTGGAGCGAATGTGGCGGCGGCATGCGCTGGTGACCAGCCTGGTGGCCGGTCTGATCGTCCTGGGCGTGGCGCTGGGCATGCAGTGGCTGGCCGGGCAGGTGATGTAGATGCTCAAGCAGGTCTTGGGAAGCGGTAGGAGATCGTCGGACATACCTCACTTCAGAGCGGCTTCCCGCAGCTGATGGCGTGCCTATTAAAGAATTTCTATCCATTTGGGGCTAATCAAAGACGGGCTCCTCGGATTAGCAGGGTCACTCATCCTCAATTTGTATCCTTGTTGGATATAAGCAAAAACTTGCTCCATGGTTTGTACCCGAACCTGATCGCGGTCAAACTTGGTCATGCTCACCACATAGCAGCCATCCCTGTACCTGTGAGGAACAAGTAATGTCCCGGCCTGCTTACCCCTTCTCACGCGACTTCGGAGATTTATTTGTCCAGAAACAGAAGATACGCTTTTTCCTGCCACCTTTTCAGCATGGTGTTTGGTGTCGTCAGATATACTTCGGGACAACGAGTCGGAAGGTGGCTTTTCATGAAGCTTAGCCTGCTGAAAAGTTCTGCCATGCGATACATCTTTATGTAAGCCAAGCGCAGCCTCAACCAGCTTGCGCTTCCTGGCGGCACCAGTCCGACCCTCCATCCAGCGCTCGAAGTGACCGTTGGCACCCGATGGGTGCGCCACATGAACCCAAAGTCTATCATCAGCGCGCACAGCGACTTCGTTCAGTTCCTCAAACGCCGCGGGGAACATTTCACGAATCAGATCGTGGCAGGGCTTTACATAGCTAGAATTATTACCCAGCATCACCACGATTTTAACGCTGTCCGGCAGATGCTTCAGAAACTGATTGGTACAAGCGGCAATGACCTGTGGAATTTCCTTAAAGGATTTCGTGATCAAGCTACCGGAGCACTGGTATTTTGCTTTACTATCCTGGCGGGCCACACTACAGCGAATCAGGGAGCCAAAGGCAATATTGCCCTCCGGGTTGGCTATCGCATCGTTCAAAGATACGCCAGACGGCAACGCCCCCAATCGCTTGAGTATCCGTTCCAGCCTGGGCCGCATACCGGCGAAAGCCACATCGTCAAAGCTGCCATTAGCATAATAATCTGCCTGGGTACTGCCCTTTGAGAAGCCAAGTACCAGCCATTCAGGCTCACGACCACCCCACGCGCCTGGGTCATTGCGCATCCGCCACAGGCGGTGGGGCGTAGCCTCGTTGGCATCCGCCGGGTAGCAGAGTCGACAATCAATCTTTCCGTGTTCAGGCAGCATTTTCATAGTCCATGCGCAGGATCTGTTACAAGAATCTCACCGGTCGCAGACCTCAACATAAAATTCGATTCATTAAAATCCAAATCCGCGCCGGCCTGGAGGCACTGAACACACATAAAATTCATTGTCGCTTTAACGGGAACCAGCCTCTCTGAAACGGACAGTTTCTTGATCGCAGAACATACTCTTCCCAATTCTTGACGATCGGTGACAAGATTCGAGTCTACCTCCGCAAACTCGAGGACCGCACCCACCCAGCTCTTGACTTCTTCAAGCGCCTCCGGGCAGCACTCGAGCTCATGTAGCTTCTCAAATTCAGCAAGCCAGTAGAAATCGAGCTCGGGATACTCATCAGAAGGCATAACCCTGCCCCAGTCATTCAGACATTGGGGGACGGACAACCCTTGCTTTGCAGCGAGGACGACAAAGGTGTGCGAGGCACCGTCCGTGGAAAGTCGAAAGATGGAATTGCCGCCGTCATAGATCTCCGAAGACGAGCCCTTACTGATAAAACTCTTGCCTAACAACGGCCCTGAGGAACGAATAATGTCGACATTGCTGCCCTCAAAAAGGAAGCTATCCTTCATAAAAATAATCACTCTACACGCCGAACCGATGCGATTACGCTTATAGAAAACCTAACAACAATAAGCGCAATTATATAAAATAGAAGTATCTGATGCCTCACTCACTGTATTACTTCCATCCAAACAATGCTCAGATTGGATTTTTAACCACGAACTTATAGAGAGCAACCGGTCTTTGCATAGCCGCTCACCATCAATGAGGGACATCTCAGAATAATTCCAGCCTTAGCCCAAAATCTCAGCGAAAGTAGTTAGAGGTCGTTAATCGCTGGGCAAACACCCCACACTTGCTCTCTAAAAACCAGCCTGTCCAACCACATCCATGAGCTTCGCGTAATCCGTGACCACGTCGTACTTAACACGATCCTCGGTGATCTGCTCACTGATTTCGTTGAAGAACTTCCGGGCACACTCAATTTTCGTGTTCTCGATCTCGCGCAGTTTCATCGACGACATCGTGCCCTTGGTCTCGGCCACGAAGTAGATATGCCGGACGCTACCAGCCTTGAAGGAAATCGCCCAGTCCGGATTGTAGTCGCCAACAGGGGTCGGAATCAGGAAGCCGCGGGGCAGCTTGGCGTAGACAACCACCTCGCTGCTTGTGTCCAGCTCTTTGACGAATTTCCGCTCCACATCAGAGTCGGTAATTGCGTAATCGTAGACGTGGTTCTTGAGTTTTTCCGTGGCGCGGGAGAAGTCCTGCCCGGTCTGGTTGGCGGTAAAGATATCGGTATCGTACCGATCGTCCACCTCGTCGTACGTCAGACGTTCGATTACCATGGCAGCTTTCTGTTCGGCGATCAGGCGGGAAGCTTCGGCAATAAAGTGCTCCGGGTTCTTTCGGAATTGCTCAAAGACGGCCGCTTGCACTTGGCTGAATATCGCCGCTGTGGTGTCTCGGGTGAGCCGGGCATTCTCCGCCACCTTGCCGACGAGGTCATACTTCACCCGCGAATGGATGGAATCGCCGTACTCGGTCGTGGTTTCCTGAACGGCAAATCCGTCACCGCCGCGAAGCTGCTCATCGGTCAGGCCATCCTGCTGAAGCCCGGCCTGGACGGTGTACTGCAACGGGGTGACACGCAGGTTACTATCCAGCGTGCTGACGCATTTTCTGACTAACTCCGCGGAGTCGAACTCCACCCGGTATACGGCCTTGCGATTGATGCGCGTCCACAGCGCCTGGAATTCCTTCTTCTCGAAGTTTGCATTCAGCGGGTTGGTCTTGGGCTTGCGGCCGTCGTCCACCTGCGGTAGCTGAGCGTCACTGAAGACGCTGTCGATCAGATGGAACACCTGCTCCGCATACGGCTCAAGATCCTCAGGTAGTTCGGCCAGGGCACTAGCGACCTTAGCATCATGATACGCACCCGTAATACTCTTTTGTCGGTCTACATATCCATTCTGAACCAGATAAAACTCAATCCCCGCTGCCATGTCGGCACTGACCTCGACCGGCCCGGTATCGGTTTGTATTAGCTTACCGATAAAATAGGCCTCTGTTGCCAGACGCGGCCTGGAAGACAGAGTTTCGGATATTTCCTTCTGTAGGCCTGCCACGAAGTCCTTATAGCCTTCGCTCGCCACCACCGTCAGCACATTGATGTCATGCACAACGGCGGGATGATCCATACGGTCGCCGTGCTGGTCGACGCTCAGGCGCAGCCCCCGGCCGACTTCCTGGCGGCGGGAAATGCTGTTGTCGCTGTGCTTGAGCATGCACATGACAAACACATTCGGATTGTCCCAGCCCTCGCGCAACGCGGAATGGGAGAATATGAACCGGGTCGGCTCGGCAAAATCCAGCAAGCGTTCTTTGTCCTTCAGGATCAGGTCGTAGGCGTCCACATCATCGGAATCGATGGACTTTTTGCCGACCGCAGGGTCCTTGAGCCGGTTGGTCTTCTTGTCGACCGAGAAGTAGCCATTGTGGGTTCTGCCCGGCTCGATATCCGCCAGGTGCTTCCGATAGGCTTCGTTGTCGATCGCTAATTCCGACAGGTACTCATCCCGGAGCAGCTCGTACTCCTCCTCGAACACCCGTGCGTACTCGCCCTTCTCATCGGCCCGGTTGTAGTCGCGGTACTTTCCCACCTCATCGATAAAGAACAGGGACAGCACCTTGATCCCCTGGGCGAAGAGCTGCTTTTCCTTGTCGAGGTGCGCCTTGATAGTCTCGCGGATCTGGATGCGCCGGATGTCGCGTTCGGTGACATCCCCGCTGGCCTCTCCGGCCTTCAATACCGCGCCATTGGTGAACTCCACCGTATCGTTGACCGCATCGATCTGGCTGATGGTAAATCCCCGGTACTGGTCCAGCTCCCCCGATTCGACGAACAGGTCATCACGGAATTCCAGTCGGCGCAGCTGCCGCTTGATCTCGCCCGACTTCAGCTTCACTTCCAGCTCGACACGAGCCACGGGGGCCTGCTTCGAGATGTCGACGCCCTCCAGATAGAGGTAGGCATTGGTCCCGGCCAGGCCACGGGTCTGAATGCCGCGCACGGCGATCTTCTTCACCAGCTTCTGGTTGTAGGCATCCAGCGCGTCCAGGCGGTGCACGCGGTTATGCTGTGTTCCGTGCGTGGCCGAATAGCGCAGGATGAACAAAGGCTTGAACTTGGGCAGGGCCTCCATGGTGGCCTTGCCCTCCATCTTCTGGGGCTCATCCAGAATGAGGATCGGGCGATTGGAGGCGATCACATCGATGGGCTTGCGTGACTGAAAGTCGTCCAACTCATCGTATATCCGACGGTTGTCCTTGCCACGCGCATTGAACGCCTGGATGTTCATGATCATCACATTGATCCCGGCGTCCGAGGAGAAGCTCTCCACCTCGTGCAGGCGCTTGGAGTTATAGATGAAAAATCGCGCCTTTTTACCGTAGCTCTCGGTGAAATGCTCGGCGGTCACCTGGAAAGACTTGAACACCCCTTCACGAATGGCAATCGAGGGTACGATGATGATGAACTTGGACCAGCCATAGCGTTTGTTCATCTCGAAAATGGACTTGATGTAGCAGTAGGTCTTTCCCGTTCCGGTTTCCATCTCTACATCGAGGTGAACACGGGTCGCGGCCAGTGCGTCTTTCTTGTAGGCCGCGGGTACGGCCACGCGCTCGCCCTTTTTATTGAAGGTCGTGAAGTCGGTCAATGACGTCGATTCTGGCAGGTTCTGCCGCCGCTGGACCTTCTGAAGGTTCTCCAGGATCTGCGTCTCGGTCAACGCAATGTCTGCGTTCTTGAACCCTTCATACTCTGACTCCGGCCTAATATGTTGATCCTTTTTTATAACCCCAGGGTCGATGCGATAGCTTAGCCCCGACGTCATGGGTTGGCCGGCAAAACAGTCCACCACGTCGTTGACGGCGTTGGTCTGATAAGGCTGGACTTTAAACTTGAGCTTCATAGTGATTTCCCGGCCGCTGTCAGATCGACTTGACTTCGGTCGTGGGCGAGAGCTGGCGGAAAACCTGCTCGACATTGATCTTTACTGCGTCCGAGACAAAGCCGTTGTCGCGGAGGACCACACGCAGGGGCTCGTAGCCGGCCAGCTCTTTAACCAGTTCTTCCGTGATACCCTTGTGGAAGCAGGCGACCAGGGCGTTGTCGTCGACGAAGAACACGGTCTTGTCCTGCACCGTCTCGCGGCGGATGGGCAGCGTCAGGTCCACGCCCCAATCGACTAGGACCTGGAACAGCAGGTCCTCAGCGGCGCGGTCTTCTTTCACGTTATCGACCATATCGAGCAGATCGGACTGTTTCAGTTCGTCCGGGCTGTAGTAGACGTCCTTCATGTTTGACGTGTCAATCTTAAGGAAGCGGAAGCCTGAACGGCCAACGGAGCCATTAGGTGAATTCTCGCCGAATAAGCTGTGGTGTGCTCTACGCAACCTTTCAGCACCAAGTCTTGACACGGTTCCAAATTGAGAAGCGAGATCGTCGTCACGAATTGTTTCGTCGAGTTGGCACAGAATAAATCTACGATATGAATTTACACGAGCGTTTGAGGCCCATACAGCATGGCCAGTGGAGCAAGATCCGGCAAAGAAGTCTAATACCAGAGCGTTATTCGGGCAGACCATCTCAATTATGTCCTGAATAAGCTCTATGGGCTTCTTGCCATTGGAGAATGGGACTCCACCCTCTTTAATTATGTTGTTAAATTGAATATCATCCCAAAGGTTTCCCTTGCTTTCTTTGCGAAGGATTTCCTCACCTTCCTTTTCGACAATATCTTTTAACCAAGCGAATAGTTCGCGACTTCGGCCACGGTAAAAAAGCTGTACCTCTTGACCTGCGTTTCGCCCTTTTTGGGGCTTGTATTTGATACTGAAAATCTCAGAATCAATTCCGGATGTGGCATCAATAACCTTTTGACGTATCGACGTCTGTGCATTTGTAGTGCGAAATATTCTCTCGAAATAAGCGTAATAAGCTTTCGCTTCATCCCCATCGAACTCTTCCTCAGCGACCCGTGCAATGGTTTTCAATTTACACGAATCGTGCTTATAAACTGAAACCAACTGACCAGATCCATCCTCAAAAGATGAAATTGGCTCGGGCGTTCCCGCATCCACCAATACTTGAGTATACTTCCAGCTTTTCCCGCTGGCTTTCATGGTGTTTATGTAACTAATTAGCTCTTGACGCTTCGTGGGCAGCTTTCGAATTGAGAAATTCTCTTTGTTTTTCGCGAAGAAAATGATCTGCTCCGTATTATTCGGAAGCGTCCCGCCTAGGTGACTTCCACTTACGCCGGCCATTTTCGTTTTTATCGTAATTATATTAATAAGATTTGCGCTGCCGAATACCTCTTCCATGAGCTTCATAAGGTTGGCGCTTTCTCTTTCATCAATCTGAACAAGAATTGCTCCACTATCAGAAAGGAGATTTCTTGCAACCTTCAATCTAGAATACATCATTGTAAGCCACTTGGAGTGAAAGCGACCTTCCGCTTCAAGATTGGCAACGAGCCGCTGTCCATCACCATCGTTTTGAAGCGACTTCTGAAAATATTCAGCAGCAGCTTCACTAAAGTCATCGTCGTAAATGAGGTCACCGCTGCTGTTATACGGAGGATCTATATATATTAAGTCCACCTTTCCCAAGTAAGACTCTTGCATTATTTTTAGAGCAGCGAGATTATCACCTTCAATCAAAATATTCTCTGCAGTGTCAAACTTTAAGCTTTCAGCACGAACTGGGCGAAACGTCTTGCCAATCGGTGCATTCGCAAGTGTCAACGCCTCCCGCTTACCCGGCCAATCCAGCCGATACCGTTCCTGCGTACCCTCCACGATCTGGCCGCTCAGCTCCTGACGCAGTTGATCGAAGTCCACCGCCAGGCGCAGCTTGCCGGTCGCCTCGTCACGCGCCTCAGTCACACAGCCGGGGAATAGCTCGCGAATCTTGGCGATGTTGTCCTGGCTCAGATCAGGGCTGTACATTTTCAGCTTGTCGAGTGTCGGTTCTTCAGCAGCCATGTTGCTTTTTTCCTTCAAAGATTGTTTCTCGCAAGGTATCGAGTTCCGCCTTAAGTCTTCGTAGCTGGCGGTTAAGCTCGACCTTGCGGTTGAACTGTTTTTCCCGCTGAATACGGGCTTCCAGTCGCGAGCATTCGCGTTGCTTTGCTGTTATGCGGTCGTGGCGCTCGATTAGCGCCGCCATGGACTCACCCGGCCGGGCCTGGATGGAGAGCAGCTCGCACAGAAGCTGCTCATAAAGCCGGGGCAAATCCAGCGCCACCGGCAGCGGTGCGCGGGGAGTGTCCGCCGGTAGCCAGTCGGTGGCGAAGTAGTCGTCGATCACCCATTTGCTGGCATCCACCTCGTTGGGCCGTTTATAGGTGGCCGCAACCCGAATGGCATCACGGGTTGCGCCATCCTCGCGGCTGCTGGTCAACTCGAAGATTATGGGAAAGCCTATGGCATGGTCTATGCATTTTAATACCTCAACCGGCAAGGCGTCGCTTACCCCGGTTGACTTGAGCGCCAGTCTGAATATCTGGATCTCCGGCACCGCCTTGCTGCCCTTCAGGTTCAGCGTTTCCTGTGCCAGCTTGTACTGCCAGGTGATTCGGGCAACCTGGGCGGTGAGCTGACCGCGCACGCGCCGACCGACCGCACCAGACACCATTATGCGATTCTTGGGCACCACGCGGCCCACCCGCGCTCGCTCGGGGTAATTGATTAGTGCTGGCTGGACAGCCTGCTCGGTCATCACGCCCCCTGCACCACTATGAAGGACAGCAGTTCAAAGTCATCCAGTCCGGCTATTGGATTGATGAGTGCGCTGGTGCGTGGGCCGATGAAGAGGCTATCCAGATCCTTCTCGTCTTGCACCTGCACGATGCTGCGGATGGCCTGGTCCAGCAGGTCGGAATAGAAGCCCATCTGGCGACCGTCGTCCGTGGCCTGGTTGAAGGGTTGGCAGGCGGCCTGGATGGGGTCGCCACGCCCCCGGCACGCGCCGCGGGCCAGGTCCAGCAGAGGCTTGACTTCGGTATGGTTGGCGATGATCTCGCCGTCATTGGCGATGTAGACCAGATAGAAGGGGTGCAAACGGTTCTGCTGCTGGACGTTGACCGCATGATTGCGGTTGCGCATGGTGAAGATCACCCCCGGCACCAAGCCACGGTTGGGGTCCGCCGGCACCACGGCGTGCAGGCCGCTGGGCAGGTTCGCCAACTCGCCGTGGGTCTTGATGTAGTTGAGCAGATCCATGCGGAAGTCATTCAGACCCAGGTCGGTGATGGAAACGCCGGTCTTTACGTCTTCCATGTCGATCACTTCCTCCTGGAGGCGGCGGAGCTGCTCTTTTCGGTAGGCCATTTCACCGGCCTCGGTATCGAGCAGATTATCGTCGCCGGTGGCCGTGGCATCGACGATGACCATGCGGTTCTCGACCCGTTCCTTGAGGTTGATGTACTCATCCAGGCTGATGTCGGGCCAGTAGTTGACCAGCTGGATGCTGGCGTTGGGGGACCCGATACGGTCGATCCGCCCAAAGCGCTGGATGATGCGCACCGGGTTCCAGTGGATGTCGTAGTTGATCAGATAGTCGCAGTCCTGGAGGTTCTGGCCTTCGGAAATGCAGTCGGTGGCGATCAGGAGGTCGATCTCGTTGGGCTCGTCAGGTAGGACATGGTGTTTGTCCTTCGCCCTCGGCGCGAACAGCGTCAGCAGGGATTGAAAGTCATAGCCCCTGCCCAGCGTTGATTTAGGCGCATCGGAACCGGTGACGATGGCGCTGTGCAGGCCGTGCGCTTCTAGAACCCCGGGCACCAGGTTGCGGTAGAGGTAATGCGCGGTATCCGCGAAGGCCGTGAAGACGATGACCTTACTGTTACCGGTGTTGATGGGCGCGTTGATCTTGTCGTTGATGTGCGCCTTGATGTGTTGCAGTTTGGCGTCGTCCTCCGGGGTGACTTTCTGCATCTCGGCCAGCAGGGCCGCAATGATGCCCAGGTCTGCCTCGAGATCGTGCTCCCAGGACGGCAGATCCATATCGGCCAGGCTGATCCGGACTTTTCCGCCGATAGATTCATCGTCTGCCGCCAGGAATTCCTCGTCCTCTGGCTCGGCATCCTCAAAAGCGACCGTCACATCGGCAAACCCGAGATCGCGTCCGGTTTCCTTGTAGTTCGCGATTTTCTCCAGCGTGCGGGTGTGGTTGTCCTGGAGCTTCTGCAGGGTGATACGGAAAGCCTCTACCGAGCTTTCCAGGCGCTTCAGCAGGTTGGTGGTCATCAGCGCCTGAAGACTGCGCTCCCGATCAGCTTGCTTTAGTCGCCCCCCGCCGCCAGCCACCTCGGTGTCGTAGAGCTCTTCATACTTTGCCAGCCGACTGGGCAAGATATAGTTCACCGGGGCATAGACCGCGAGCTTGACCGTCGAAAGCTGCGCGTAGATATCATTGAAACCGATCACGTCGCTGCGCTGGGTCAACGGTGGATTGAAGGCCAGCGGTTTGAGGCGCTCCGGGAAAGTGCCTATCTCTGTCGTGTCATAGAACTGCTCAATATGCTTTCTGGAGCGGGCAATAGTGACACTGTCCAATAGCTCGAAGAAGTCAAAGTCCAGCGCGTCGAGAATGGCGTTTGGTGTGCGCTCTTCCGCTGGCAGCCTGGACCAGGCATTAAACGCGGCCTGGGCGCGACGAAATACTTCCTCGACATCGGTCTCCGTCCGCAGCTTGGCGCTGAGCGCATCGGATTCGCCTTCATAGGCCAGCGCGAGCTGGTTGCGCAAATCGGTAAACCGGTTGTTGACGGGCGTTGCAGAGAGCATCAGAACCTTCGTCTTCACGCCCTCGCAAATGACCTTGCTCATCAAACGCTGGTAGCGGGTTTCCCGGTCCTTGAACACATCGTTATTGCGAAAGTTGTGTGATTCGTCAATCACTACAAGGTCGTAGTTGCCCCAATTGACGCGATCCAGGCGGGTACCGAAGGATTCTCCGCTGGTGCGCTGAAGGTCCGTGTGGCAGAGCACCTCGTAGTTAAAGCGATCCTTCGCCAGCGGATTGGTGGTGAGGTTCCGGTTGTAGTTGAGCCAGTTGTCCGCCAGCTTCTTGGGACAAAGCACTAGCACGGAACGGTTGCGCAGTTCGTAATACTTGATGACCGCCAGCGCCGTGAATGTCTTGCCCAGGCCCACGCTGTCCGCCAGTATGCAACCGTTGTAGGTTTCCAGTTTGTTAATGATCCCGGTGGCCCCATCTCGCTGGAAGCTGTAGAGCTTGTTCCAGATCAAGCTGTCCTGATAGCCGGTGCGATCGTTCGGCAGGACGTCCTCGCTGATGTCTTCCAGAAATTCGCTGAAGATGTTGTAGAGCATCAGGAAATAGATGCGCTCGGGCGAATTTTCCTGGTACACGGAGGCGATGTGGTCGCAAAGCCGCTCGGTCACGTCCTCTATTTTTTCGGGATCGTCCCAGATCTGGTCGAACAATTTCAGGAAATTGGCCGTGTAGGCCGGGTCGTCAAACCGGTTGACGAAATTCGAGACCGCGTCGCCCTGCTGATACCCCAGATCGACGGCAGTGAAACCATGAAGGGGCTGGTATACGGCTCCTGAATCGCCCGTATCGACGCAGGCAAATTGCTGCATCGGCGCTTTACTGCGATTGGAGCGGAAAGCCGCCTTGCGTCGCATCCAGTCCGCGCACTCCCTGGCAATGGCTCGTTGCGTCAGTTTGTTCTTCAGCTGTATCTCAAAATCGCTGCCGTAAAAGCTCCGCTCACGTTCGGCTTTTGGAATATGGAACTCGCGCCGGACCTTGCGACCGCTGTCTTTTATTGCGTCGTCAGGAATGAAAGTCGGCGACGTGAAGATGAACTCCAGGGAGTCGATGGATTCGAGCTGCTTCTTCAATTCAGCAAAGGCGTAGATGGAGAAACAGGACGCTGCAATTTTCAGCTTTGCGCCGGGCTCGATAGACCGTCGCAGATCGTCCCCAAGAAGCTCATTAATATTGTCGATCAGTTTCATGACTGCTCCGTCGCCAGCCAGCTCTCTTACCTTCGTGATTCGGCTTAACAACCGGATAACTCGCCTCACCCCAAAGCGCCCGGGGGTTATCCATCATCACCTCAATAATCACCGGCACCAAGTTCGCCAGAATCGCCACGCAGTCACGAATCTGGTCGCGATTGACGCTGCCACTCCAGGTCGCACCGCCGTGCATGATCTGGTTTCTCAGGGTATAGATGCGACTGAAGACGATGGAGAGCACCACCGGGGTGTTCTGCTGGGCCAGGGCTGAATGCGCCGCCTTCTTGGCGCCGTCGAAGCTCTGTTTCCACTGGGCTTCGGTCAGATGGCCTTTCTGGTGGTCCCAGAAGCAGGAGAAGACGTAAGGATTATCAAGCAGGACGCGGATGGCGTTCGGGTAGGCCTTCCACACCAGCTCGCCGATACGCTTCTCGCCGTCCAGGTCGCACAGCTTCTCCAGGAAGCCGTTGAAGGTGGCCTGTTCGTTGAGGTGGACGCGGTCGTCGATTTCCGTGGCGTAGGCGGCGTTGAAGGCGATCCACAGAAAGATGAAGCGGCTGTCCGGGTCGTCGTCCTGTTCGGCGCGGTCGAGCCAGCTCAGCGCGCGGTGTACGCGCAGGCTCAGATTCTCCGGGTAGCTGTCCCGCTCGGCGCGCTGGCGCGCCTTCAGCTCTTTATGAATGCTCCCCATTAACCCCTCCCAAATGCCCACCTTGGCGGACGGACGTTTACTAGCGGACAGGTTCTGTCGTCGGTCCCCTTTGCCGGTGTTCCGGCGCTCTGCCGGTATGCCGGCTTTTTGCCGACGTCCGGCTTTTTCGTGAACCTTATCACATCCTCTTGGGTAGGTGATTACCTTCATATCGCCGCCTCCACCCAGACGAAATTTGCCTCGTCGAGCGGCCGGGCGCCGTCCCAGTGGTAGGCCGCCAGACGCCCGCCGTGGCGGGCGGCGACGCTGTAATCCAGGCAGGCGACGTAGTCGGTCAGGGGCTGGGGGGTGCCCTGGAACCAGTAGTGGCCGACGAACACGGGTTTGTCGTCGGCGTAGCCAGGCAGCACGCCGTCCCCTACGGGCAGGTCGGGGATCGCGTTCAGCGTGGTTTTGGGCACCAGGGCCACATCCAGATAGGTGGCTGGCGCGCTTTGCCACCAGCGGGCGCGGATGTGCCGGCGGGCGTGGCCGTCCTTGTCATGGAAGCCCTCCCCTTCGGGCAGTTCGATTTCCAGGCCCTTGAGGGTGGTTTCCACGGCCTCGAACAGGTCATGGCCTTCGGTGGTTGCGGGTACCCAGGCGTCGGCGGGCAGTCTGGCGTTGGCGTCCAGCCAGGTTTCCAGCGTGCCGATATGCGCCGGGTGCCAGCAGGCGTGTACGGCCCGGAATTCCGGCAGGTCCAAGTACAGCGGCAGGGTGCGGAACCAGTCCAGCACCTCTTCGTGCAGGTCCGGGTGGCGGCCGATCTGCTCCAGGAAGGCTTGATGCTGGTGGCGGTTCTTGGCGGAGTGCGGGCGCAGGTATTCACCGGGCTGCAATGGGTCCGGCGTGGCCCAGGCGACCGCGTTGAACTCATGGTTGCCCATGATCGCCAGCGCTTCGCCGGCCTCAACCATGGCACGCACGACGCGCACTACCTCCAGTTGCTCGGGCCCGCGGTCGATGTAGTCGCCCAGAAACAAAGCCTTGCGGGTCGGGTGCCGCCAGACACCGTCGGTTTCCGTGTAGCCCAGCCGGTGAAGCAGCCGCTTCAGGGGTTCGGCGTGGCCGTGGATATCGCCAATGATGTCGTACACGATTAAACCTCTCTCCCAGGGCGCTGACCTCTTGATCAGAGCCGATCAAGGATTTCCAGCGTTTCGTCGTTTTGGAAAGATACAGACCTGATCTCCAGCGAGGCTTGCCCCAGCTCGTCCTCTTCAAGATCCCACAACTCCTCGTGGCCATCTTTGAAGGGGTTAATTTCCACCTTCCAGTACATCGTGGTTTCCTGGTTCGCCTTCAGCCCATCCTGACGGTCCCCAGACACGTTCATTTCATAGGCTGTCTTGTCACCCTGTGAGATTCGAATCGTTCCCTCTATCTCCCGGATGATGGAATCGCCGATATTGCGCACTTTAGCCGCGAGAATCACCGCCTTGTTGATTTCCCAGCGATCAGATTCATTGCGTTTTTCGACAATCTGCGCTTCAACGTGTTGATCAATTTTTCGGCGCTCCTCAGCGTTATGCTCTGCGAGCTTTCTGGCTTCAGCCTGATCAATGCTGCTTGTTATCTCGGCGGCGTTCTTTAATGCGACCACGCGCCAGAGCCCGCCGCTGTTGTTCATTTCGAACTCGTATACCAGCTCTATATCCAGTTCTGTATGCGTCGCAGGGACACTCACGATCGCCGTGGCACCGCGCTCCTGAATGTCGTAATCGGTCGCGTCGAACTGGACGCCGTCCAGCTCTCCCGCCAACTCCCCTGCACCTCCATCGGCCGACATGATTTCGTCAAAAGAACCTTGTTCCACCGCATCAATGATCGAGCGGTTCATCTCCTTCAAAAGCGCTGGCTTCATGTTCTGAAACATGGCTTGGCCAAGCGCCTTGCCCATTGCTTCGAAACCATTCTCTTGATCCGACGTTGAATCGAAAATGGCCTGGGCCATCAAATCATCCAGCAGCGTCTCCAGTAAGCGGTCCAGGTCCACGTACTTTTCGAAGGTGGCCACGTCACCCTCGGCAAGAGCATCCTGAATGCGCGCTACCGCGTATCCCGGTGTGGTCGTGTAGTAATAGAAAGCCCCTCCGCACAGTAAAATTACGATGAGAAGACCGCTGATCGCTCGCTTAGCCATTGTTCCCCCTCTTCTTTTTTCTGGCTTGGATAGGTAAGGGCATCCGTGCCCGAAGTGTCCATCCGTGACAGAAGCCACTCTATGACTTTAGTGGCGACACATCTATACTGGCTACATGAACACGTCCAGTTTTCAGGCAGGTCGCCATGCCAACCAATAAAGAGGGAGAGTGCCATGGCTCGCGTTAGCCGCAAAAGCGCCGGTGCCTGGCCGGTACGTTGGGATCTGTTACTGCGATACCGGTTGATCGAGGTGATGGCACTCTGGGAGGGCCGGCTCACCACTAATCATCTGATGCGTGCCTTCGGCATCGGGCGGCAACAAGCCAGCAAGGACATCAATACCTATCTGGCGGATTACGGGCCGGACAATCTGACGTATGACCGCTTCCTCAAGGGCTACCGCCCCACGGAGGCGTTCAAGCCGGTGTTCACCCAGGGCGTCGCCGACGAGTACCTGCAAATGATGCACGCCCGGGAGGACCTGGCCTGTTCCTTTGAGTCGCTGACGGTGCGCGAGCTCAACACCGAGGTGCTGCTGCCCCCGGCCCGGGATCTGCGTCCGGCGGTGTTGCGGCCGGTGTTGCAGGCCTGCCGGGAAGGCAAGCGAGTGGAGATCGAATACGCGTCGCTGGCGAACCCGGAGCCGGAGTTCCGGGTGATCCAGCCGCACACCGTGGTGCACACCGGCTACCGCTGGCACGTCCGCGCCTGGTGCGAGAAGAACGGGGACTTTCGGGATTTCGTACTCAGCCGGATCAGCGACCGGCCCGAGCTGGTGCTGCACGGGGACCGTGGCGCCGAAGACGACGAGGCCTGGCGGACCCGAGTCGTCGTGCGCCTGGGGCCAGATCCTCGCTTATCGCCGCCGCAGCAAGCCCTGATTGAGCGGGATTACGGTATGGAGCATGGTGAGCTGTGTCTGGAGACCCGCGGGGCCCTGGTGAGTTACCTGCTGCAGCAGCTGCGAGTGGATACGCCGGCGGATCATCGCTCACCGGAGGCCCAGCAGGTGGTGCTGTTGAACCATGATGAAGTACAGCAGTGGGCGGTTATGCCTGGGTAAGGCTCAGATTTTCACCTTCGTACGGTATTTCTCGATAACAGCTTGGCGAGAGGGCAATGGCTTCACGGATTCGGAATCGCTCACCTGAAAGCCCTCCAAGCGCAAACTCGCCCGGAAATTGGAGCCCCGGAACCTAGCGTAGTAGCTTTTCTTGGCTTTTAGCGTCAATGTCTTGTCGGCCATAACTTACCCATCCGCAATCCCCATATTATACCATAAATCAACCGCCTCTAGCGCATCAGTACCCCATATCGTGCTCTTGGGCCTGATCCGCCAGCGCCTGCAGGGCGGCTTCGCTTTCGGCGGTTCGGGCTGCCCGGTATTCCATGACATCCTGAAAGCGGATGCGACGATGTGTTCCGACCCGGCTGAAGGGGATGGCACCGTCCTCCAACAGTTTGACCAGATGAGGCCGGGATACGTTCAGCAGGTTGGCGGCTTTCTGGGTGGTCACCTCCGCTTGTATGGGCATGATGGTTACCGAGTTGCCCTGGGCCATTTCGGTGAGAATATTGCGCAACAGCTCCAGGGCATGCCGAGGCAGCACCAAATCCGTGTCGTCCATACGGACCCTGGCGCGATCCTGCTCCGGATGATCTTTGAGCAGCTTTGCCAGAGCGGCGGAGCTCTCACGAGCCAGATCCGTAGCCTGAGGGTCGGGAAGCTTGCTGTGGTCCGACGCGGTGTTCATAAGTACCTCTCAATGACGGATATCCTGGCGATATCCACAAACTAATCGAAATTAACGAAAATCGCAATAAACGAAACACCAGTGACCTTCCTGCCCTCTCAATGTTCAATACGTCCAATGCCGGCAACGCAGCGCCCCACCAATAGAGCCTGACCCAAGGGTTTGCTATTCTGCCCCGCTTACGTCCCGTTACCCGCCGGGGCGCCGTCACTTTCCCGGAAACAGGCGACACCGCGCATATGGCAAAGCAAGACTTGTCCGGCCACACCCCGATGATGCAGCAATATTTAGGCATTAAGGCCGAGCACCCGGATCAGCTGGTGTTCTACCGGATGGGGGATTTCTACGAGCTGTTTTTCGGCGACGCGCAGAAGGCGGCGCGGCTGCTGGATATCACCCTGACGCAGCGCGGCCAGAGCAACGGCAAGCCGATTCCGATGGCGGGGATTCCCTATCACGCGGCCGAGGGGTATCTGGCGCGGCTGGTGAAGCTGGGCGAGTCGGTGGTGATCTGCGAGCAGATCGGCGATCCGGCGCTGGCCAAGGGGCCGGTGGAGCGCAAGGTGGTGCGCATCGTGACGCCGGGGACGGTGAGCGACGAGGCGTTGCTGGAGGAGCGCCGCGACACGCTGTTGTGCGCGTTGTTCGAGGACGGCACGGCGGTGGGCGCGGCGAGCCTGGACGTGGCCGCCGGTCGTTTCGTGGTGACCCGGGTGGAGGGGCACGAGCAGCTGCAGGCGCTGCTGGAGCGCTGGCAGCCGGCGGAGTTGCTGATCAGCGAAGATCATGGGCTGCCGGTAGCGCTGGTGGACCGGCCCGGCTGTCGTAAGCGGCCACCCTGGGACTTCGACGGCGAGGCCGCGCGGCGGCAGCTGTGCCAGCAGTTCGGCGTGCAGGATCTGTCCGGTTTCGGTGAGCCGGCGGCGGTGTCGGTGGCCGCGGCGGGGGCGCTGTTCCAGTACGCGCGGGACACCCAGCGCAGTTCGCTGCCCCACGTCACCGGGCTGACCCTGGAGGCGTTCGACGACGGCGTCGCCATGGACGCCGCCACGCGCCGCAATCTGGAGCTCACTGAAACCCTCACCGGCCAGGAGGCGCCGTCGCTGGCCTGGGTGCTGGACAGCACTGAGACGGCGATGGGGTCGCGGCTGCTCAAGCGCTGGGTGCACCGGCCGCTGCGTGATCGCTCGGTGCTCGGCGAGCGCCAGGACCGCATCGCCGCCCTGCGCGACGGCTGGCGCTTCGAGTCCGCCCGCCAGGTGCTGGACCGGATCGGCGATATGGAACGGATTCTCGGCCGGGTGGCGCTGCGCTCCGCCCGGCCCCGCGACCTGACGCGGCTGCACATCAGCCTGTCGGCGCTGCCGGAGCTGCACGCCGCCCTGCCCGACGACGCGGTGTTCCAGGGGCTGCACGACCGGCTCAGTGACTTCCCGGACAAAGTGGCGCTGCTGGAACGGGCGGTGATCGAGAACCCGCCCATGCTGATCCGCGACGGCGGTGTGATCGCGCCGGGCTACAGCGAAGAGCTGGACGAGCTGCGTTCGATCAGCGAGAACGCCGGCGCGGTGCTGGTGGACATTGAAACCCGCGAGCGTGAGCGCACCGGCTTTTCCACGCTGCGGGTCAAGTACAACCGGGTGCACGGCTACTATATTGAGCTGTCCCGCCGCGAGGCGGACCAGGCGCCGGTGGATTACCAGCGCCGCCAGACGCTGAAGAACGCCGAGCGCTTTATCACACCGGAGCTGAAGGAGTTCGAGGACAAGGCGCTGTCCGCGTCCAGCAAGGCGCTGAATCTGGAGAAGCGCCTTTACGAAGCGCTGATCGAGGAGCTGGCCGCCGATCTCGGCCCACTGCAGGCCAGCGCCGCGGCGGTGGCCGAGCTGGACGTGCTGGCGTGTCTGGCGGAGCGGGCGGAAACCCTGAACTGGGTGCGCCCCAATCTGGTGGACGAGCCGGGCATCGAGATCGTCGACGGCCGCCACCCGGTGGTGGAACAGGTGATGGACGACGCCTTCGTGCCCAACAGCCTGCAGCTGGACGATCAACGCCGCATGGTGATCATCACCGGCCCGAACATGGGCGGTAAGTCCACCTACATGCGCCAGACCGCGCTGATCGCCCTGCTCGCCCACATCGGCAGCGCGGTGCCCGCCGCCAGCGCCCGCATCGGCAAGATCGATCGCATCTTTACCCGCATCGGCTCGTCCGACGATTTGGCCGGCGGCCGTTCCACCTTTATGGTGGAGATGTCGGAAACGGCCAACATCCTCAATAACGCCACGCCGGAAAGCCTGGTGTTGATGGATGAGATCGGCCGTGGCACCAGCACCTTCGACGGCCTCAGCCTGGCGTGGGCGGCGGCGGAGCATCTGGCCCGCAATCTGCGCGCCTACACGTTGTTCGCCACCCATTACTTCGAGCTGACGCAGCTGCCGGAGCATCTGCCCGGCGTCTACAACGCCCATCTCACCGCCAGCGAGCACAACAACCGCATCGTCTTCCTGCACCGGGTACAGGAAGGGCCGGCGAGCCGCAGCTACGGCCTGCAGGTGGCGCAGCTGGCCGGGGTGCCCGCCGGCGTGATCCGTCAGGCGGCGGACAAGCTGGCGGAACTGGAAAGCGGCGAACGGCCGGTGCCGGCCCACACCGAAGTGCCCACCCAGGTGGACATGTTCGGTGCGGTCAGCGCGGTGGACAAAGCGCTGCGGGATCTGGACCCGGACGATCTGACGCCGCGCCAGGCCCTGGAGGCGCTCTACCGCCTGAAGCAGTTAAGCGACCACTGATAAACCGCGGCATTGACCACTTCGGTCAATCGCGGTGCCCGCGGCGCTTGCCAGCCCGGCACAGTCGGGTAGACTAGCGCGGCCCCGAGGGAGGGTCACGCGCCGAGCGGCTGGCGCCCCTGGCGATATACCCCAAGCGGGCCGGTGATCTGATAGAATTCAGTGCTGGCCCTGGAAAGAGAATACACCTGGCGAGGACAGGCTATGACGTTCGTAGTAGGTGAAAACTGCATCAACTGCAAACACACGGACTGCGTGGAAGTATGTCCGGTGGACTGTTTCTATGAAGGCCCCAACTTCCTGGTGATTCACCCGGACGAATGCATCGACTGCGCCCTGTGCGAGCCCGAATGCCCGGTGAACGCCATCTTCTCGGAAGACGAGTTGCCCGACGACCAGCAGGATTTCCTGGAAATCAACGCGGAGCTGGCGGAGAAGTGGCCCAACATCACCGAGATGAAGGACTCCCCGGACGATGCGGAAGAGTGGGACGGTGTCCCCAACAAGAAGGAAAAGCTCGCCCGCGAGTGGTAACCGGCGGGTAGCCTGAAATAAGAAAGGGCGGCATCCTGCCGCCCTTTTTGCGTCGAGTGTTCCTTACCCGATTGCGCTCACCTAGAACCTCCGTGTCCACCGTCCCTAGCTTTCCGTGTGCTCTTCTCCATGAGCACGGGAGGCACTATAGCAATCGCGGAGGCCGGCAAGGGTTAAAGATATATAAAAACTGCGGACAAGAAATGAGCTCTTTCGGCTCTTCCCCAGGTATATCAATAGCTTAGCGAATTCGCCGATAAAAATTGACGGCATCCGAGGACAGAAGATTGGTAGAAATGCTTACAGTCTTGTAAGATATTGCTTACAAACTCAGAGCATTTCAGCAGGCTGTTCCGGTGCCTTAAGGCCTCCGGGACACACAGCGGTGCCACAAAGCCGCCAAGTTTTACAATCGCTCACGGCTTTTTACAGCATGGGCAAAGTAGGACATGTAACCTTTTGATTAGATAAATGGTATCCCCCCAAGGCGCTAGCAATAGCGCTCACAACCCCCCCTCATCCACCCCCTTTGGATGAGGGGTTTTTTTTGCCCGCTCAACAGGCGCCGAGGGCGTCGCAGGACTTCTGGAACTGATTTTCCAGGGCCTCCATCAGGGTGCCGGCGGCGGCCAGGTCCCGCTCGCGGGCGTATTGCTCGATTTCCAGGCAGATGCCCGTTACCCGCAACGCACCGAGATTGCCGCTGCTGCCTTTGAAGCTGTGCGCCTGCTGCCGGACGGCTTCGGCGTCGCCGGCGGCGAGGGCGTCGTGGAGGGCTTGCAGGCGCTGACCGCCATCGCGGATGTAGGAGGCGACCAGGGTGTCGAAGTCGCCCCCCATGATTTCTCGAAGTTCATTGATAACGGCGCTGTCGAGCACCGGTGGCTGTTCCATGTCTCACTCCCTTGATTGAAGGCGGCCCGGATTCCGATGATAAGCCTAAAGGACCACCTGGAAGGCCAATATACTAAGCCGGAAGCGCGGGGTTCAGGAAGCCGGAAGTACCGGGAATGGGACTCAGGGCAACACACCCAGGTTGCGGGCGCGGGTCACGTCCTCGGGGATATCCACGTCCCAAAGGGGCGGCAATACGGTCACCGGGGCCACGTCGTTGAGCGCCACCAGCGTATCGGCCATGGCGTAATCGGTGCCCAGGCGCACCCCTTCGAAGCGTCTGTCATGCCAGACTGAGGCGTCGCTGCCGCCGATCAACACATAGCCGCCGTCCTCGCTGGCGCCCAGCACCACCCGGGCGTTGTCGAGCCCGTCCACGGCCAGTGCCAGGTAGGTCTGGTCCAGCACCGGGCAATCGCTGCCCACCAGTAGCACCCGGGCCGCTTCTTGCAGGCCGTCCCGCAGTGCCGCGTTCATGCGCTCGCCGAGTCCGCCGCCGTGCTGCAGCCCCACCTCCAGGCCGATTTCCCGGGCGTGGGCGGCGAGCCGGTCGTCATGATCGTCGAGCATCAGCCTGGCGCGGCCGGGAAAGGCGGCGGCCTCTCGCAGGGTGCGGTCGAGCAGGCGCTGGTGTACATCCAGGGCGGTGTCCTCGCCCAGTTCGGGCACCAGGCGGGTCTTCACCCTGCCCCGGCGCGGGGCCCGGGCGAAGACCAGCAGCAGGGTATCCATGGCGGGCGCGCGCTCAGCCGCCATGGTGCTGCTGACGGTAATGTTGGCGGTAGTAGTCGCGGTGCAGCCGGGCCGGGTCCTCGCCGCGCCAGTAGCGCCAGCGCAGCTGCCACATCAGCATCATGGTGCGCCACACGCCGTGTTCCTCCCAGCGCCGGCTGTCGGCCACCAGCCGCGGACGCAGGCAGGCGGGCGCCGCCAGGCGGCGCAGACGCTGGCTCAGCGCCACGTCTTCCATCAGCGGCTGCATCGGGAAGCCGCCCATTTCCAGGAATTGGTCGCGCCGCACGAAGATGCCCTGGTCGCCGGTGGCGATGCCGGTCCAGCGTGAGCGGATATTCATGGCATGGCCGATCAGCGGGAACAGGCGGTGATTGCCGGACAGGCGCACGTCGAAGCGGCCCCAGACGGCGTCCTCGGGCAGGGCTCTCAGGGCGCGGATGTGACCGCGCACCACCCGGCCGCAGTCGGCGTGCAGGAACCACAGCCAGTCGCCTTCGGCGCGCTCGGCGCCCAGGTTCATCTGCCGGGCCCGGCCGCGGTCGCAGTGCAGCACCAGGTCGGCGTGCTCACGGGCGATCAGCGCACTGTTGTCGCTGCTGCCGCCGTCCACCACGATGATCTGATCGCCCTCGCCCAGGCGTTCACGAAGCATCTCCAGGAACGGCCCCAGACATTTCGCTTCGTCGAGCACCGGAATTACCACACTCAGGTTCATCCCAAAGCGCCTCCACAGCTACTGCCGGACCCCGCGGTGCACCCGAAGCAATGATCGGCCACGTACACCGGCTCGCCTTCCTTGTCGGCGTCGAGCAGCTCGCTGACGTGGGGGCGCCGATCATGGTGCCCCTGGGGCATATCCAGCATCTGGTTGAAGTCACAATCGTACAGGTAACCCTGATAATCCACGCTCAGGGTATTCCGGCACATCACGGCTTCAAGATTGTCGCGATTGTAGTTGTCGCGCAACAACTGCATGTAATCGTTGAACTGGTTATGCGCCAGCAGCACCGCCCCGAAACGGCTGATGGGCATATTGGTGATGGTCAGCAGGCGGTTGAAGCGCACGCCGAAGCGCTGGTCCAGCTCGCGGTGGTAGTCCGCCTCCAGGGCCGCCTGCGGCGGCGGCAGATGGGCGCCCACCGGGTTGTAGACCAGGTCCAGGGGCAATGCCGGGTCGCCATAGCCGACCGCGTTCAGGCGCCGGATCGCCTCGATGCTGCTGCTGTAGACGCCCTTGCCGCGCTGCTCGTTGACGTTCTCTTCCAGGTAACAGGGCAGCGACGCCACGATCTGCACACCCTGCTCCGCCAGGAATTCCGGCAGATCCTGATAGCCGTCCTCCAGCAGGATGGTCAGGTTGCAACGGTCGATCACGGTGACGCCGCGGGCCCGGGCGGCGCGCACCAGATCGCGGAAATGCGGGTTCATTTCCGGGGCGCCGCCGGTCAGGTCCAGCACCTCCACGCGGCCCCGGTCCAGCACCTGGATGATCTGCTCAATGGTCTCGCGCTGCATCATTTCCGTGCGCGTGGGGCCCGCGTTCACGTGGCAGTGCACGCAGCTCATATTGCACAGATAGCCGAGATTGACCTGCAGAATGCTGGTGTGGCGCCGGCGCAGCGCCGGGAAGTCGGTACCACTGCGGAGCAAAAGCCCTCGGGTGTCCTTCATGGTGCGCTCCTCTACTTCCAATACGCCCATGGATGCACGTTAAAGGGAAACGTTACGTCAAACAGGGGAATCCGGCGAGGGTTTATCCGAAAAACCAGGAAAGATGGCGCCCCGAGCAGGAGTCGAACCTGCGACCTAGCGCTTAGGAGGCGCTTGCTCGCCCTCCGGGCCCCGGCCTCGCGGCGGTATCCGCGAGGCGTGAACGCGGCCGGCGTATACGCCGGAAACCCCCGCGTTCACCCAACTGAGCTACACCAACGGAGAGCGTTGGCGTGTTCGACTGGCGCCCCGAGCAGGAGTCGAACCTGCGACCTAGCGCTTAGGAGGCGCTTGCTCTATCCAACTGAGCTACCGGAGCGTGAGGATTGGTATTGTAATTATCTCGGCGCGTGATGCCAGTTTCCGGGTTTACGGGCTTTTACCTTCGTTTGGTTTACCGGGGCGGCGAGTGTGGTTAGCGTCGGAGTATCCATTCGATGAACCTAGGGAGCGGGCACATGAGCAAGATACTCGGCTTAATCATTCTGGTGCTGGATATTCTGGCGATCATCAAGATCGTTCAGTCCGGCGCCTCCACCGGCGAGAAGATTCTGTGGGTGATCCTGGTATTGGTATTGCCGGTGATCGGCCTGGTGATATGGGCGCTGTTGGGCCCGGGCTCACCGGTCAAGAAGTAGCGACACGGCGACCGGCGCTATCCGCCGGTCGCCGCCTTTATCAACGCCTGATTGTCCTGGCTGATCAGCCAGAAACCCACACTGCCCAGCGACACCATCAGAAACTGCATATGCTGTTTGCGCCCGCGTAGCCAGGCCTGCGGCCAGTGTTCGCGGACCGCCGCCACCTTCTCCATCAGAAACAGCAGCATCACCGCCACCGCCATCAGCGGCGTGGACGCCCAGGCCGGCAGAAACGGCGTGGCACAGGCGGCCACCAGCAGCAACGCCGCCATCGGTACCAGGCCGGCATCCTCCCGCGCCAGCGCCGAGCCCGTATAGAGCCCCACCTGCAGCAGCACGTGCAGTGCCGCCAGCAACGCCACCAGCGTCACCCAGGATTGCGCCACGGTCGGTGACGGCAGCCAGATCGCCGTGGCCACCGCCACCACCACGAAGCCGTGGATGAACTGCAATCGGGACAGGGTTTTCAAACCGGCCGGAAGCTCCGGGTCGCGGGGCAAACGCATGCAACATCCTCACTGCCAGAAAAGGGTTATAGATAGGGCTCGAACAGGTGCGCCAGCGCATTGCGCACGTGGCGCCAGCGGCCCATGGCACGGAACTCCGCTTCGCCGACCCGGCGCGCGCCGCGCAGGCGGCGGTCGATCAAATCGTTGGCCTGCTCCGCCAGGGGGTCATCATAACATTCCATATCGAATTCGAAGTTAAGGCGAAGGCTGCGCGCGTCCCAGTTGCCCGAGCCCAGCAGCACCCAGTGGCCGTCCACCGTCATCAGCTTGGTGTGATCGAACGGCGGCGCCGAGAAATGCAGCTCCGCGCCTTCGCGCACCAGCCAGCGAAGCGCGTGCAGGCTGGCCCACTGCACCAGCCGCAGGTTGTTCTTTTGCGGCACCACGATGTTCACCCGCACCCCTTTCAGCAACGCCAGCTGCAGGCTCGCCAGCAGAGTCTGGTCGGGCACGAAATACGGTGTGACGATGCGCACCTCGTGCTCGGCGGCGCCGATGGCCGCCAGCAGCGTCAGCCGGCGCTTGTCGAAATCCGCGTCCGGCCCCGCGTTGATACCGCGCGCCAGGGTGCCGCCGGCGTCCAGCGCCCCGAGGTAGTTATCGTCCAGGGTCTCGCCGCAGGTGAACGCCCAGTCGGCGACGAAACTGCGCAACAGGTGCGACACGGCGGGCCCTTCCACCCGGGCGTGCAGGTCCTGTATCCGAGCCGGTTCGCGCAGGTAGCCGGCGCGGATATTCATGCCGCCGGTGAAGCCGATGCAGCGGTCCACCACCATCAGTTTGCGGTGGTTGCGCAGGTTCAGGTAAGGCATTCGCCAGGGGGCGATGGAGTGCAGGAAGCGCTCCACGCGCACGCCCCGGCGGCGCAATCGCAGGGTGATCGGCGGCAGTGAGTAGAGTGCGCCGACACCGTCCACCAGCACCCGCACGGTCACGCCGCGCGCCACCGCCCGTTCCAGGGCGTCCGCCAGCGGTCTGCCGGCGGCGTCGTTGCCGAAGATATAGGTGGCCAGCAACACACTGTCACGGGCCTGGTCCACCGCCTGGATCATCGCCGCCAGCGCCGGCCCGGCCTCCAGCAGCGTGACCCGGTTACCGCCGGTAAGCGGCAGGCCGGTGAGACGCCCCACCAGCCGCGCCAGCACCCGCAGGCGGTCGGATTGCAGCGGCGTGCCCTGATCCCGGCCGGCGCTCAGGGCGGCATCAATGGCGCCGCCGCCGGTGAGCTGGCGGGCGCGCCGCTGTATGCGGTTCACCCCCAACAGCAGATACAGCAGGGCGCCGACCAGCGGCACCAGCCACACCAGGCCGGTCCAGGCCGCCGCGGCGCGGGCGTCCCGTTTGTGCTGCGCCACATGCAGCGTCACCCATACCGCCGCGACCACGCCGGCGGTGGCGACGATGGCGGGCCAGAACACCTGCAGCCAGGCGATCAGCCACTCCACGAGCGACGCCGCGCCGGCGACCCATTCCTGCATGCTCTCTCCCTTGCGATTGATTCCCCGTCCGCACGCGGCCCAGCATACACCAGGGCCGCCGCGCATCCGTCCCCGGCGGCGCCGTTTTGCGCTCGGCCGCGCAAACGCATACCATAGCGCCGCTTTACCCCCGCCGCGTTAACGACGCGCCGCCCCTGGCCCTTTCGGCCCGCAGGGGTACTTATCCGGCCCAAAAGGCCATGGGGTCAGCCCCCGACGCAGACAGATATAACATGAACCACGCTGGTTGAAGCGGCCAGTGTACCGGCGCGCCCCTTGTCGCCGTCGGCGCATGATCAGGAGCGAAAACCATGTCAGAAGCCAATACGGTTATTCCGCTGCGTGAACATCAGGAGCCGGCCACCCAGGAGCCGCGCCGCTTCAAGGTGTTCACCGCACGCCAGTTGGACAAAATCGAACAATTGCAGCGCCTCGACGATGACGCCCGTTTCGCCATGCGCGTGGTGGCCAACGTGCTGCCGTTCCGCGTCAACGAATACGTGATCGAGGAACTGATCGACTGGGACAAGGTGCCCGACGACCCGATCTACCAGCTCACCTTTCCGCAGAAAGGCATGCTCGCACCGGAACACTTCGACAAGGTGGCCGACGCCATGCGCGGCGGCGACAAGGCGGAGATCGACGCCGCCGTGGCCGAGGTCCGCGAGGCCCTCAACCCGCACCCCGCCGGGCAGATGGAACACAACATTCCGGAAGTGGACGGCGAAAAGATCGACGGCATTCAGCACAAGTACAACGAGACGGTGCTGTTTTTCCCCAGCCAGGGCCAGGTGTGCCACAGCTACTGCACCTTCTGTTTCCGCTGGGCGCAGTTCATCGGCGATAACGATCTCAAGATCGCCACCAAGGAAGCCGGCCAGCTCAAGCGCTATGTGCAGGCGCACCCGGAGATCACCGACATCCTGATCACCGGCGGCGATCCGCTGGTAATGAAGACCAAGAACCTGCGCGCCCACATCGAACCGCTGCTGGAACTGGAGCAGATCCGCACCATCCGCATCGGCTCCAAGGCGCTCACCTTCTGGCCCCAGCGGGTGATCTCCGACAAGGACGCCGACGACCTGCTCGACCTGTTCCGTGAAGTGCAGGCCGCCGGCAAGCACCTGGCGCTGATGGCCCACTACAACCACTGGCGCGAGCTGGAGCCGGCCATCGCCCGGGAAGCGATCGCCCGGGTACGCGAAACCGGCGCCCAGATCCGCGCCCAGGGCCCGCTGCTCGCGCACATCAACGACAACGCCGACGACTGGGCGCGCCTGTGGCAGACCCAGGTGGAGCTGGGCATCGTCCCCTACTACATGTTCGTGGAACGGGACACCGGCGCGCGCCGCTACTTCGAAGTGCCGCTGGCCCGCGCCTGGAATATCTACCGCGACGCCATGAAGCAGGTCTCCGGCCTGGCGCGCACCGCCCGTGGCCCGAGCATGTCCAGCCACCCGGGCAAGGTGGAAATCCAGGGCGTCACCGAAGTCGCCGGCGAGAAGGTGTTCGTGCTGCGCCTGATCCAGGGCCGCAACCCGGACTGGGTACAGCGCCCGTTCTTCGCCAAGTACAACGAGGACGCCACCTGGCTCAACCACCTGGAGCCGGCGTTCGGCGAAGACAAGTTCTTCTTCGATGACGAGCTGGCGGCGATGGAAGACTAGGAACGCGGCCCGTCAGGCGCGGCAGCGGCCGGTCGACGCTCAAAGCAGCGCGGCCAGCCGCGCCAGCGCCCGCTCCACCCGGTTGTCCCAGCGCACCGCGCAATTCAAACGCAAACAGTGATCGAACTTGCCGGAGGCGGAAAACAGCGCCCCCGGCGCGAAGTTCACACCCGCGTCCAGGGCCCGCTCCGCCAGCTCGGTGGTGTTCACCCGGCCGGGCAGTTCCAGCCACAGCACGAAACCGCCCTCGGGCCGGCTGACCCGGGTCTCCGTGGGAAACAGTTCGGTGACCCGGTCGGTCATGCGCGCCACCGCCTTGGCGTGCAGGCTTCTCACCCGCCGCAGATAACGGTCGTAGTGACCCTTTTCCAGGAAATGCGCCAGCGCCAGTTGTGACGGCGTGGCCACCGACACCGTATTGATGAACTGCAGATACTGCGCCCGTTGAAAATCCCGCCCGGGCACCAGCCAGCCCACGCGCATCCCCGCCGACAAGGTCTTCGAGCACGACGAGCAGTAGTACACCAGGCCGTCCCGGTCCCAGGCCTTGATCGGCAGCGGACGCGTGCCGCTGAGCGGCAGGTCGCCGTAGATATCATCCTCCACCAGCGGCACGTCGTGGTCCGTCAGCAGACGCAGCAGCGCCTGTTTGCGGCTGTCCGGCATGCGCGTGCCCAGCGGATTCGAGAAGTTGGGCACCATCACGCAGGCGGCCACCGGCCAGCGCTCCAACGCCAGCGTGAGCGCCTCCAGGGACAGGCCCTGGATCGGGTCGGTGGGGATCTCCAGGGCCTTGAGGCCGAGGGATTCGATCACCTGCAGCAGGCCGTAGTAGGTGGGCGACTCAATGGCCACGGTGTCCCCCGGCCGGGTCAGCATGCGCAGGGCGATGGCGACGGACTCCTGGCAGCTGTTGGTGATCAGCACCTGATCCGGGGACACCGGGCAGCGCAACGCCGCCAGCCGGCGGGCCAGGCCGGCGCGCAACTCCGGCGCCCCGGGCGGAAACTCATAGCCCACGCAGCGGCGACGCTGTTCGCGCAGCACGGTGCGGAAGGCCCGCTCCATCTGCGCCACCGGCTGGAAATCCGGGTCCGCCACCGCCGCCCCCAGGTTCACCACCGCCGGGTCGTTAACCGCCTGCACCATGCGCAGCACCCGCTCCTGGCCGGTCACCGGGCGCGGGCGGCGGCCGGCGCGGGGCAGGCTGGGCGCGTCCCGCCGGGCCAGCGGCGGACACACGAAAAACCCCGATCGCGGCCGCGCCTCCAGCACACCGCGCTGCTCCAGCTCCCGGCAGGCGCTCACCACCGTGGCCACGCTCACGCCGTGCTGCTCGCCCAGCTTGCGCACACCCGGCAGACGGCTGCCCACCGGATAGACCTGTTCGCGGATCAGCGTCTGCAGCTGGTCCGCCAGTTGCTGATAGCGTTTGTTCGCTTCCCCCATGGCGGCGCGCCCCCTCATCACATCATTGCCGGCACAGTTGCCGTGAAATTCAACGGCACAGTTCTCTCCATCGACAATCTGTACCGGTTCAATTTCGCTTTTTTATATCTGTATTGCCTCGAGGTGTCCACCTAACCTGATCTCTCTGGATCAGGAGCCCACGCATGACCCTGGAACACCTTCTCCCACTGATCGGTTTCGTCGCCGTGATGAGCGGCACCCCCGGCCCCAATAACCTGATGTTGATGGCCGCCGGCGCCAACGTCGGCTGGCGCCCCTGCCTGCCGCACCTGCTGGGCATCGCGTTCGGCTGTCAGGCCCTGCTGTGGAGCCTGGCCCTGGGGCTGGGCGGGCTGCTGGCCCACTACCCGGCCCTGAACTGGGGGCTGCGGCTGATCGGCGCCGGCTTTCTGCTCACGCTGGCCTGGCGGCTCGCCAGTGCCCCGACCCGGCCCGGGGACCAGCGCGCCGCCCGGCCGCTGACGTTTAGCCAGGCGGCCCTGTTCCAGGCGGTCAATCCCAAAGCCTGGATGATGATGCTCACCGCCCTGGCCACCTTCACCGAGCCGTCCCGGTTCGTCGCCGACGTGGCGTTAGTAGCCCTGTGTTATCTGCTGGTCGGATTGCCGCTGATCAGCGCCTGGAACCTGGGCGGGGTGGTACTCAAGGCACGGCTGCACCAGGGGCACCGGCTCCGCCACTTCAACCGGGCGATGGCGGTGCTGCTGCTGGCGCTGCTGTATCCGGTCTTTTTCAGCGCCGAGGCGCCACCGCTGCCGGCGCCCGCCGCGACCCCGCCGCAGTGGTGGCTGAGCGTTATGTGACCACCCCGGCGGCCGACACTTTTTCTTTGCGGGTGAGTCGCTTAGGCTTGGCGGGCGGCCCGCCCGGGCCGTGGATACGGGATGCTCAGGGGAAGGCGGCGATGCACAACGGTTTCATGGTGTTGCACGGCAACCGGCTGGAGACGCTCACCGAGCTGGTGGCGGACTGGCTGCGGCAACACCCGCTGGCGCCGCTGGACGAGGAGATCTTCGTGGTCCAGTCCAACGGCATGGCCCAGTGGCTGAAACTGCAGCTGGCCGGGGCGCTGGGCATCAGCGCCGGTTTCCAGTTCCAGATGCCTGCCCGCTTCCTGTGGAGCGCCTACCGCACCGCGCTCGGTGAAGACCGGGTGCCGCGCACCTCGCCGTTCGACAAGTCGCGGCTGCTGTGGCGCCTGTACCGGCTGCTGCCCACCCTGCTCGACGCCCCCCATTTCGGTCCGCTGCGCCACTTCCTGGCCGACGACGTGGACGGCCGCAAACGCCACCAGCTGGCGGAGCGGCTGGCGGATCTGTTCGACGCCTACCAGGTCTACCGGGCCGACTGGCTGGCGGACTGGGAACGGGGCGACGACCGGCTGCGCCGGGCCGAGGACCGGGACCGCTTCGACGACTTCCCCGCCAGCCAGCTGTGGCAGGCGCATTTGTGGCGCGCCCTGCTCGCGGACATGGACGCGGACAAACAGGGGCTCAGCCGCAGCGCCATCCACCGGGCCTTCGTCGAGACCCTTCAACAGGACACTCTGCAACAGGACACGCCGCCGGCGGGCCTGCCGCGCCGGCTGATTATTTTCGGCATCAGCGCCCTGCCCCAGCAGGCGCTGGAAGCCCTGGCGGCGCTCAGCCGCCACTGCCAGATCCTGATGCTGGTGCAGAACCCCTGTCAGCATTACTGGGCCGACATCGTCGAGGACAAACAGCTGCTGCGCCGTCAGCTGGACAACCGCAAACGTCACCTGACCGCGTTGCCGGACAACCCAATCAATCCGCTGCTCGCCGCCTGGGGCAAGCAGGGCCGCGATTTTATCGGCCTGCTCTACGACCACGACGACCCGGACAGTTACCGCAGCGCCTTTCAGAACCAGATCGATCTGTTCGAGAACCTGGAGCCGCGCACCCTGCTGCAACGGTTGCAGCAGGACATTCTCGACCTGGAGCCGCTGCCGCCCCCCGGAGAACAGCCGCCGCTGGCGGCGGACGGCTCTCTGCGCTTCCGCATCGGCCACAGCGCCCAGCGGGAGGTGGAGATTCTGCAGGACGAGCTGCTCGACCGCTTCAGCGCCGACCCGGAGCTGCAGCCCCGCGACGTGATCGTCATGGTGCCGGACATCGAAGCCTATGCGCCGCACATTGACGCCGTGTTCGGCCGCCTGGAGCGGGACGACCCGCGCTATTTGCCCTACACGCTCAGCGACCGCAGCGCCGGCGCCGCCTCGCCGCTGGCCCAGGCGGTGGAGTCGCTGCTGCATCTGCCGCAGTGGCGCTTCACCGCCACCGACATCCTCGACCTGCTGGACGTGCCGGCGGTGCGCGAACGCTTCGGCATCGACGAGAGCGACCTGCCGCAGCTGGCCCGCTGGATCGACCAGGCGCGCATCCGCTGGGGGTTGAACAGCGAACAGCGGCAGACCCTGGACGTACCCGGCTTCGAACAAAACAGTTGGGCGTTCGGCCTGAAACGCATGCTGGCCGGCTACCTGCTCGGCGACGGCCCGGCCTGGATGGGCATCGAGCCGCTGGACGAAGTGGCCGGCCTGGGCGCCGAGCTGGCCGGGCGCCTGGCGCGCCTGCTCGACACCCTGGAACACCACTGGCGCCAATGCCGCCGCGACGGCGGCGCCCGCGACTGGCGAGAGCGCTTCACCGCCCTGCTCGACGATCTGTTCCTGCCCGTGGACGAAGCCGACCAGAACCTGGACGCCGGCCTGCGCGACGCTCTCAACGACTGGATCGCCGCCTGCGACGAAGCGGATTTCGACAGCCCGCTGCCGCTGACCGTGGCGCGCCGGCCGCTGCTCGACGCCCTCAACGCGGAGAGCTTGTCGCAGCGCTTCATGGCCGGGCGCATCAACTTCTGCACGCTGATGCCGATGCGCGCCATCCCGTTCCGCCATGTGTGCCTGCTGGGTATGAAGGACGGCGACTATCCGCGCCAGCAGCAGCCCATGGATTTTGACCTGATGCGCCAGTGGGGCAACTACCGGCCCGGCGACCGCTCGCGCCGCGACGACGACCGCTACCTGTTCCTGGAAGCGCTGCTCAGCGCCCGCGACAGCCTCTACATCAGCTGGACCGGCCGCAACGTCCGCGACAACAGCGAGCGCCCGCCTTCGGTGCTGGTGGCGCAGTTGCGCGACCACATCAACCAGCGCTGGCGCACCGACCAGGGCGAACCGGTGGACGCCCTGACCGTGGCGCACCCGCTGCAGCCGTTCAGCCCGGACTATTTCGACGCCGACGATGACCGGCTGCACACCTACGCCAACGAATGGCGCGCCCTGCACCAGGGCGACGCGCCCCAGGCGCGCAATGAACAGCCGCTGGCGCCGCTGGAAACCGGCGAGCCGGTCACCTGCGCCGCCCTGGGCCGCTTTCTCAAGCAGCCGGTGGCGCACTTCTTCGAGCACCGTCTGAAAGCCCGGCTCCGACAGGAGCGCCGCGTGCTGGACGACACCGAGCCATTCGCCTTCGACGGCCTGCAACGCTTCCAGCTGCAGGATCAACTGCTCAGCGAGGCCCTGCGCGCCGGCCCCGACCAGGCCGGCGCCGCCATGGCCGCCGGCCTGGACCGGCTCGCCGGCAGCGGCGACCTGCCCCTGGCGCCGTTCACCGAAGGCAGCCGCGACAGCCTGTTGATGCCGCTGTCCCAGCCGCTGGAGCAGTACTTCGCCCTGCTGGCCGAATGCGGGGAACGGCGGGCGCAGCAGGAAATCCGCCTGCAGGCGGGGCCGCTGCTGATCGAGGACTGGCTCACCGACCTGCGCGGCAGCAACGCCGACCCGCGGCGGCTGGTGCTGCACACCGGCCGCCTCAAGGACCGCTTCGACAAGGTCACCCCGGAGTGGACCCTGCACCTGGCCGCCTGCGCCGCCGGCCACCCGCTGACCACGCACCTTCAGGGCCAGGACGGCCGCCTGACCCTGCCGCCGCTGGCCCGCGACGCCGCCCAGCAGCACCTGGACCGCATCGGCCAGGCCTGGCGCCAGGCCCTGTGTGAGCCGCTGCCCATCGCCTGCGCCACCGCGTTCGCCTGGCTCAAGGGGGAGGAGAAGGACAACGGCGAATACGAGGCCCGCAAGCAGTTCGAATCCGGCTTCATGCACACCGGCGAACAGGAAAAAGAGCCGGCCCTGGCGCGCGCCTGGACCGACTTCGACGCCCTGCTCGCACCCCGCCACGGCGACCTCAGCGCCTTCGAATACTGGACCGGGCAGCTCTACGCGCCGCTGTACGCGCACGCCCAATGGCACGAACCGGGGGAGCCGGCATGAACGCTGAACGACCGCTGCCGATCACCTTCCCGCTGCACGGCACCCGGCTGATCGAAGCCAGCGCCGGCACCGGCAAGACCTTTACCCTGGCCGCCCTCTATCTGCGCCTGGTGCTGAGCCACGGCGACGACGGTGACAACAACAACGCTTTCCATCGGCCGCTGCTGCCGCCGGAAATCCTGGTGGTCACCTTCACCGAAGCGGCCACCGAGGAACTGCGCGAGCGTATCCGCGACCGCCTCGCCGAGGCCGCCCGCCTGTTCGCCGACCCTGACGCCGAAGCGCGCGACCCGGTGCTCGCCGAGCTGCTCAAGGATTACGGCGAACCCGAGCAACGCGTCCGCTGCGCCCAGCGTCTGGAAGCCGCCGCGCAATGGATGGACGAAGCCGCCGTCTACACCATCCACGGCTTCTGCAACCGCATGCTCAAGCAGCACGCCTTCGATTCCGGCAGCCTGTTCAGCCTGGAATTGCAGGAGGACGCCAGCGACGAGCAGCAGCAGGCCGCCCGCGATTACTGGCGCACCGTGATCGCCGATTTCCCGGTCAGCGCCGCCAATGCCCTGCAAAGCGACAACCTGGGCAACCCGGACGCCCTGCTGGCCGCCTGCCGCCCGCTGCTGGGCCTCCGCGAAGCGGACCCGGACGTGCTGCCGCAAAGCGTGCGCCACTGGCTCACGCTCACCGGCCCGCAGGCGGACACGGAGCAGCGGGCGCGGCAACAGCTGGCCGCCGAACTGCCGGACTTCCTGGAATGGGTGCGCGCCGCGCGCGACAACAAATGGCTCAACGGCAACAGCTACCGCACTAACAGCCTGCCGGGCATGCTGCAGACCCTGCAGCGTTACGCCAACGGCGAGCGACTGAACGACAAGGGCTACGAGACGCTGGCGAAGTTTTCCCACGACGGCATGAAGCTCACCAAGGCGGGCCAGGCCCACCGACCGGACTTCGCTTTCTGCCAGGCCCTGGACGCGGTCATGGAAGGGCGCGCCAACACCCGCCTGCCGCGCACGGATCTGCTCGCCCACGCCGCCGCCTGGATTCATCAGCGGGTGGACAAGGTGCGCCGCCAGACCGCCACCATCGGCTTCGACGACATGCTCAGCCGCCTGCACGATGCCCTGCACGGCGACAACGGCGAACGGCTCGCCGAGGTGATCCGCACCCAGTTCCCGGTGGCGCTGATCGACGAATTCCAGGACACCGACCCCACCCAGTACGGGATTTTCTCCGCGCTGTACGGGGGCCGCGAGGCGGAGTCGGCTGACAAGCGCACCGGCTGGTTTATGATCGGCGACCCCAAGCAGGCGATCTACGCCTTCCGGGGCGCCGATGTCTTCACCTATCTGAAAGCGCGCCGCGCCACCGAAGGCAACCACTACACCCTGGACAAGAACTTCCGCTCCGCCGAGGCCATGGTTGAGGCGGTGAACCATTTGTTCACCTACAGTCAGGAGGCGTTCGGCGATGTCTTCATGATGGACAACGCCATCCCCTTCGAGACGGTGAAAGCCCAGGGGCGCAAGGAAGAGCTGCTGGTGGACGGCGAACCCAAGGCCGGCGTCACCCTGTGGGTGGAGGACCGGGACAAACCGGTGAGCGCCGGCCCCTATCGCGAAGAGCAGGCGGCCCGCTGCGCCAACCACATCGCCCACCTGCTCAACGGCGCGGAACAGGGCGTCACCGGCTTCCGCGACGGCAACGGCTTCACCCCGCTGCACCCCAACGACATCGCCATCCTGGTGCGCGACCGCATTGAGGCCAAGGCGGTGCGCGACGCACTGATGGAACGCCAGGTGCGCAGCGTTTATTTGTCCGATCAGGACTCCGTGTTCGCCCAGCCGGAAGCCTTCGACCTGCTGCTGATTCTGCACGCCTGCGCGGCGCCGGAATCCGACAGCCGGGTGCGCAGCGCCCTGGCCTGCTCGGTGCTCGACCTGGCCTACGCGGAGCTGGACGCGCTCAACCAGGACGAGGTGCGCTGGGAAAAGACCGTGGAGCAGTTCCACGGCTACCGCCACCAGTGGCGCACCCAGGGCGTGCTGCCGATGCTGCGCGGCCTGCTGATGGAGTTCCAGGTGCCCGCCCGGCTCAGCCAGAGCCTGGACGGCGAGCGCGCCCTGACCAACCTGCTGCACCTGGCCGAGCTGCTGCAGCAGGCCGCCACCCGCCTGGACGGCGAGCAGTCGCTGATCCGCTATCTGGAAGACGCGGTGGAGAGCGCCGTGGAAGAGCAGCGCTCCGGCAGCAAGGAGAGCATCCTGCGCCTGGAAAGCGACGACGACCGGGTCAAGGTGATCACCATCCACAAGTCCAAGGGCCTGGAATACCCGCTGGTGTACCTGCCCTTTATCTGCGGCTTCCGCCCGGCGGACAAGAACAAGCCGCCGCTGCGCTACCACGAAAACGACCACCTCAATGTGTCCCTGGAGCCGGACGACAGCGTCGAGCACAAGGCCGACCACGAGCGGCTGGCCGAGGACATGCGCCTGCTCTATGTGGCCCTGACCCGCGCCCGCCACGCCTGCACCCTGGGCCTGGCGCCCTACATCAAGGGGCGCGGCAAACAGAACCAGCTGGAACGCAGCGCCGTGGGGCGTCTGCTGTTCGGCGGCGGCGTCGCCAACGACGGCCTGATGGCGGCGCTGGCACCGCTGGCCTGCGACGCCATCACCGTGATGGCCCCGCCGGACAGCGACCTGGAGGTCTACCGGCCCACGGAACAGGCCATGACGCTCAGCGACGAGCTGCGGCTTCCGGCCCGGCAGCGGGAGCCCTGGTGGATCGCCAGCTACAGCGCGCTGAAACAGGTTCAGGAAACCCTGGCCCCGGCGGATCCGCGCGGCGATCAACTGGCGGAACAGCACAACGAGGACAGCGGCCCGGCGGACGTGGACCAGCCGCCACGGCCGGACAGCATCCACGCCTTCCCGCGCGGCGCCGCGCCCGGCACCCTGCTGCACGACCTGCTTGAGCAGGCCGCCGACCAGCGCTTTGCTCAGACCCTGGCCGAGCCCGCCGACTTCGATCTCAACCTGGAAGAAAAGCTGCGCGCCCGGGGCTGGCAGGACCACAGCGACGTGATCCGTGACTGGTGGAAACAAACCCTCAGGGCCGAGCTGCCGTTGGCCGGGGGGCGCATCAGCTTGGCGACGCTGAACACCTATGTGCCGGAACTGGAATTCGTGTTCCCCGCCCACCGGGTCAAGGTGGCGGAGATGGACGCCCTGATCCGCCGGCATATTCATCCGCAGCATCCACGCCCACGGCTGGAAGCGGACACCCTCAACGGCATGCTGAAAGGCTTTATCGATCTGGTGTTCGAACACGACGGCAAATACTACGTGCTGGACTACAAATCCAACTGGCTGGGCGCCGACGACCAGGCCTACACCCGGGACGCGATGACCGACGCGGTGCTGGAGAAGCGCTACGAGGTGCAGTACGTGCTCTATCTGCTCGCCCTGCACCGCCTGCTGCGCAGCCGCCTCGGCGACGGCTACGACCCGGAGCAGCACCTGGGCGGCGCCGTCTATGTGTTCCTGCGCGGCCTGAGGGGCCCGGCGGCGGGCACCGTGTTCGACCGGCCGGATACGGCCCTGATTGCAGCGCTGGATGCGCAGTTCGGAGGCGCCCATGCAAACTGATCTGTTCGCCACGCTCGACTGGCAGGACGCACTGGCGCAGCTGCGCGACCAGGGCCTGCTCCGCGATCTGGACGTGGCGGTGGCCCGCTTCCTGCAGCAGCAATGCGCCGAGGCCGGCAACGAAGTCCTGCTGCTGGCCGCCTTCACCAGCAACCAGCAGGCCAGCGGCCACCTGTGCCTGGACCTGAACAACCGGGATCTGCCCACCCAGCTGTGGGGCAGCAATCCGCCGCCGGCGCTCACCGCCCTGTTGCCCGGCGGCGTGGACGACTGGCTTCGGCACTTACAACAGAGTGCGCTGGTCAGCGAGAACGGCGGCACCCCCCTGGTGCTGGACGGCGGCCGGCTTTATTTGCGCCGCAACTGGTCCCGGGAGCAGGCGGTGGCCGAGGCCATCGAGGCGCGCCTGGCGGACGGCGAACCGGTGCCGGTGGACGCGCTGCGCGCGGCCCTGGCCAGGCTGTTTCCGGGCGGCGACGGGGCGCACACCGACTGGCAGCAGGTGGCCTGCGCGCTGGCGGTGCGTGGCGGCATCGGCATCATCACCGGCGGCCCGGGCACCGGCAAAACCACCACCGTGGTGCGCCTGCTCGGCGTGCTGCAGAGCCTGGCCATGGCGGACGGCCGGCGCCTGCGCATGCGGCTGGCGGCGCCCACCGGCAAGGCGGCGGCGCGGCTCACCGAATCGATCGGCGAGCAGCTGCAAAAGCTGCCGGTGGACGCGGCGGTGCGCGACGCCATCCCCACCGAGGTGACCACGTTGCACCGGCTGCTCGGCACCCGCCCGGACAGCCGCCACTTCCGGCACCACCGCGACAACCCGCTGCACGCGGACCTGGTGGTGGTGGACGAAGCCAGCATGATCGACATGGACATGATGGCCAGCCTGCTAGACGCGCTGGATCAACATACCCGGCTGATTCTGCTCGGCGACAAGGACCAGCTGGCCAGTGTGGAAGCCGGCGCGGTGATGGGCGACCTGTGCCGCGACGCGGACCAGGGCCTGTACACCCCGGACACGGTGGCCTACCTGCGCCAGGCCTGCGGCGCCGACGTCAGCCCCTGGGCCGGCGACGGCGCCGCCCTCGCCCAGCAGACCGCCATGCTGCGCACCAACTGGCGGTTCAAGGACACGCCGGGCATCGGTGAGCTGGCGTTGGCGGTGAACGGCGGCGACCCGGCGGCGGTGGCGCGGGTGTTCCAGCAGCAGCGGCCCGGCCTGCGCGGCCTGTCCCTCGGTGAAGAAACTGACGCGCTCACCGACCTGCTGCTGGACGGCGACGGCCAGCACCCCGGCCTGCGCGCCCTGTTCGCCGACGTCGCCACGCCGCCGGCTGACGGCCAGCCCGACAGCTGGGCCGCGCAACGGCTGCGCCAGCTCACCGGCCAGCAACTGCTCAGCGGCCTGCGCAGCGGCCCCTTCGGCGTGGACGCGCTGAACCGGTCGATCACCGAGCGCCTGCGCCGCGAAGGTCTGGCGGGGGACCACGACTGGTATCCGGGCCGGCCGGTGATGATGACCCGCAACGACTACCAACTGGGCCTGATGAACGGCGACGTGGGCCTGACATTGCCCCACCCGGACGGCCTGCGGGTGGCGTTCCAGCTGCCTGACGGGCGCATCAAGTGGGTGCTGCCGAGCCGCCTGGACAGCGCCGACACCGTCTACGCCATGACCGTGCACAAGGCCCAGGGCTCGGAGTTCGGCCACACCCTGCTGGTGCTGCCGGACCACCCCCATCCGTTGCTGACCCGGGAGCTGATCTACACCGCCGTGACCCGCGCTAAACAAGCTTTCACCCTGATCGAGCACGGCCCGCCCACCGTGCTGGCCGACGCGGTGCGGAGGCGAACTTGGCGCGCTTCAGGCCTATGGCAAAAGCTGAACCGCTAAACCATAAAAAAGGGGCGGCAAAAGCCGCCCCATGGGTTCGCTGAGCAAGGCAGCTGAATCACTCCTTGAATTGCGCTTCCTTCTCTTCGCTCTCCACCACGATGTCGGCGCGGCGGTTCTGCTCGCGGCCTTCGGCGGTGTCGTTGGGCGCCACCGGACGGCGTTCGCCGTAGCCCTGGGTGTCGATCACGCCGCTCTCCACCTGGTACTCCTGGATCAGCTCATCACGGACCGAGTTGGCGCGCCGCTCGGACAGGCCCTGGTTGTACTCCTCGGTGCCGATGCTGTCGGTGTGGCCCTCGACGCGGATGCGGTTGCCGTCGCCGTCGCGTACTTTCTCGGCGGCGCTGCGCACTTCGTTGTTGAACTGGTCACGGATATCGGACTGGTCGAACTCGAAGTAGATGGTTTTGATGGTCTCTTCCCGACGGACGTCGTAGACCTGACAACCACGGTCGTCGACCACCGCGTTCGGCGCGGTGCCGGGGCAATCGTCGCGGGCGTCGATGACGCCGTCGCCGTCGCTGTCCTTGCTGACCACCTCGGCGGGTTCGTCCACGGCGGTGCGCGGCTCGCTGTCGGACTCGCGGCCACTGACCGCGAACATCAGGTTTACGCCGGCGTAGACCTGGCCTTCCCAGAATTCCCGGTCGCTGCTGTAGGCGTGCCGCGTACCCAGATCAAGCAGCACGTTTTTGAAGAAGGCGCGCTGGATGCCCATCTCCACGCCGCTCATGGTTTCTTCGTTGTCGTTGATTTCCTGGGTGCCCACGTTCAAACCCATGTAGGGCTCGAAACCGAGCAGGCTGGTTTCATCGAAATGGTGACGCAGGCTGGCGTAGTAGTTGACCACATCGGATTCGCGGTCGGTGTATTTATGCTCGACCTCGTCGTTTTCTTCGTACCAGGCCTGCACCGACCAGCGCGGGCTGAAGCGCCAGCCGATCTGGCCGCCGAAGAACTCGGAGTCGTCGAAACCATCCACGTCCCCGGTCACTTCGTTATCGTAGAAAAAATACTGGCTGACGTGCCCGCCGATGTACCCGTAGGTATCCGGCACGTTTTCATCGGCGAACGCGGGGGAAAACAGAAGCGGTGACGCAAGCACCGCGGTCATCATTGACTTCTTCATGGCAAGCTCCTTTGCGAATCAGTGCTGAACATCAGCAATTCTGAGCCGCAAAGGGCAGCTTGGGGATGGGAAAACGTAAACAGTTTCGAAAATCCAAGCGGATTTTACGCCGTTATTACAATCCTGTTTCCCGGTGTTACCGGACGTTCAAACCCCTTAACCGGGCGCCTGCTTTGGGAAACCTTTTATTTGGTCACCCACTGCCCGGTGGGGGTCTTCACATATTCGCCGGATGGGGTTTTCTCGATCGCTTTCTGGCCGGCCAGATTGGCGACCTGCTCCAGGCTGATACCGTTTTCCCGGGCGATGCGCTGATACGCCTCACGGCGTTTTTCGTTCACGTCGGAGACCAGCTCCACCGCTTCCGAAGTGGCCTTGACCACGCCCAGGTAGCCGTTCGGCTGCTCGCCCACCAGGCCCTGGCTTTTCGCGCTGTCCAGGTCCAGGGCAAACGCCGCGCCGGCGAAAACCAGGGTGACCGCGAACAGCAGGTGTCGAATGAATGTCATGTTTATCTCCTGATCCCTACCCTAGAACAACTCGCTGTCTTCACTGAACAGGTCGTCAATATCCTTCTCGACCTTAAGACGGATTTCATGATCGATCTTAACGTTGAGGTTGATCGTGATCGGCTCCTTGGGGGCTTCCAGCGCCACCCGCGGCGTGCAGGCAACGGCCAGAGGCACCATCAGCGCCAGGGCCAGCAGGCCCGCGCTCCGGTGTCCGTTGATCCGGTCTGTCATGGTCTGGTCTCCGTCATCACTCTGTCGGTGATTCGTTCACCGATGCGTAAACTGCGTAATAGCTCTAGCACATTTTCCTTGTGGGTGTAATTAAAGACCACCGGCAGCCCGTTTCGTTGCGGATTGGTGCCGCGAATGTGCACGGCGGCGTCCAGCCAGCCGTCGTCGGCCATATCCACTTCCGCGCTGAAACGCTCCACGCGCAGCGGGTTGAGCGCCTCCAGAGCGATCGATACCGCCCGGTTGGATTCCGCCATCGCCTGGGTGCCCGCCGCCGGCAACAACGCCAGCGACAGCGGTGTCTCGTTGGCCAGCCGGCCGTCGCGCACCGCCACGCTGTCGGCGGCCAGGCGCAGCGGAATGTAGCCACCCACCTCGCCGGTAAGACTGACCACCGCCTCGTTCTGCAACGCCGCCAACTGATTCAGCTCGATGCCGGTCAGTACCACCGGCTGCCACTCCGACGACGGCCACCGCAAACGGGGCGCGCGCACTTCACCGCCCAGCAGTTGCGCGCTGATCTTTTCAAAACGCCACTGATCCAGATCGGTGTCCACGCCCATGCGCACCTCGGTAACCGGCACGCCCACGTCCAGGTTGGCCAGGGTCAGCGGCGCGCGGCTGCGGATGTTCGGCGCCTGCCCCTGGCGCCAGTCCAGCGCCAGATCCGCGTCCAGGCCACGCGCCTGGATGCTGCCCCAATCCAGTGACAGCCCTTCGCCGCGCAGGGTGCCGTCGACCTGGAAGGCGTCGCGCCACTGCCAGCGACCGTCCATCACCAGGTCGCCGGCGCGGGTGGTCAGTGGCAGCCCGCGGCTCATCGCCGGCACCAGCGGCGAGCGGCCCTGCAGCGTGCCGCTCAGCCCGGTGCCGCCCTGGCGGCCGCGCATGGACAGCCGGGTGCCCCACTGGTCCACCGAGAGGTCCGCCTGGAAGGCGGCGCCGTTGAGCCGGGCACTGCCGGTCACCGGCGGCAGGGTCCAGCGCTCCGCCACCAGGCCTTCGGCGCGCACTTCCAGGGCGCCGGTGGGCCCGCCCTCGCCGATCACCAGCGGCTCGCTGACGCGCAGGGTAAGCGGTTTGACCAGGCGCGTACCGCTCACCGTACCGCCCACGGACAGCCGACTACCGGCCAGCAGGCTCAGGCTGTCACCCCAGCGCCAGCGGCCCTCGGCGGTGACCGGCCCGCCCTGACCGAGCGTCGGCACCAGGCTGTAGAAGTGTTCGCCGCTGGCCTGGATCCGGCCCGCCCAGACGCCCTCGTCGAGCGCGCCGCTCAGCTGGCCCCGGAACGGCACGCTCTGGTAGCGGCCCTCCACGCTGGCCTGGAACGGCCACTGTGGCGGGCGCAGGCCGTCCACCGGCAAGCGCGCCGTCACGTCCAGATCGGTGGATTGGAGGCGCAGCCGGGCCGGCTCGCCGCGCACCCCGGTGGGGCCGGCGTCGCCGGTCCAGCCGCCGCTGACCCGGTAGCCCTGCCAGCGCCCGTCCACGGTGACGGCGCCGCGCCACTGCAGATCATTGGGCCGCCAGGCCAGGCCGCTTTCCGTGGTTTCCAGAGTGAGCTCCCGCCAGACCAGCGACAGCGGCAGGCTGGCCTGGCCCTGCATCGCCAGCGGCGCGGTGACCGGCTCGCGCAGGCGCACCGTCAGGTCCTCGGCCAGCCCGCTGACCTGGAACGGCGACACCGTAACCTCACCGTCCCGCCAGCGGAACGCCACCTCGCCATCAAGCCCCTCGCTGAGCGACAGGCTGCCCTGCCCTTCGCCCAGCCGCGCCGCGTCGCTGCTCAACGACAGAGCCGCCCGCCCCTGGGGGCCGTTGGCCACCAAGCGGCCGTCCGCCCGCACCAGCGCCGCGCCTTCGCCACGGGCCTGCAGGTCCTCGCCGGGGCTCACCACCCAGCCGGCGCCCACCGCCAGCGGCTCGTCCAGGCCGGCGCGCAGCCGCCAGGCGTCGCCCTGCCATTGGCCGCGCACGGTGACGTTGCCGCGCGGCCCGGGGGTTTCCAGACCCAGGTCCCGGCCCAGCAGCACCAGCTCGCCAGTGAAGTGTTCCGGGTCGGTCCAGTCCCCGGGCCACCACAGGCCGTCGCCCTGCACCCGCACCTCGCCGGCCAGGCGCTGGTCCAGATGGCCGCCTTGCAGGGTGCCGTCCACCCGCCAGCGGCCGCTGCTGCGGCGGTACTCGGCGCGAAGCCGGCTGTCGCGGAATTCGGCCCGCGCCCGCCAGGCGCCGTCGCGCTGAGACAGGTTGACCATCACCGGTGGCAGATCGCGGTACTGCACCGCCCACACGGTGACCTCCAGGGCCGGTAAGGAAGGGATGTCGGTGAGGCCGTCCGACGCCGTATCGGCGTCGTCGGGGCAGGCGTGAATGCCCAGGGTGTCGATGCCCAGGGTGAGCGGGCGCAGCGCCGACAAGCGCACGCCGCGGGCTTCCAAGGGCCGGCACCCGTCTGTTTCTTGCCAGATCGCGTCCAGGGTCAGGCCGTCGCGCCAGCCCGGGCCCTGCCAGTGCCAGCCGGCCAGCCGTATCGCCAGGGCGGCGACCAGCACGGCCAGCAACAGGCCCGCCGCGATCACAAGCGGCAGCAGCCAGATCAGCCGCTTGCCGGGAAACCGTTTCGCCATCAACAATTCGACCTTTTTCCCTGGTCAGCAGTAAAGGGAAAGGATGGCGGTTTCACGCTCGGAAATACAGGCCTTTGCGACTCAACCGCGGGCGAACGCGGCCAGATGCTGGTCGGCGCCACCGAACAGGCCGTCCATGGCGGTGATGCGCTTAAAGTAACGCCCCACCGCCAGCTCGTCGGTCATGCCCATGCCGCCGTGCAGCTGCACCGCTTCCTGGGCGATATGCCGGCCGGCGCCACCGATGCGGGCCTTCAGCGCGTGCACCGCCTGACGGGCGTCGTCGTGGCCTTCCAGCGTCTTCAGGGTGGCGGCCAACAGCAGCGAGCGGGTCTGCTCCAGGGCCATGAACATGTCCGCCATGCGGTGCTGCAGCACCTGGAAGCTGCCGATCGGCACGCCGAACTGCTTACGGGTTTTGCTGTATTCGACGGTGTCGTCCAGCAGCACGGAGAGCGCGCCCACGGCTTCCGCCCCCAGGGCGAGAATGGCTTCGTCCAATACCTGGCGGACCGGTTCGAAGGCGGCGTCTTTCTCGAAGATCAATGCGTCGGCGGACAACCGGACCCCATCGAGCTGCAGCCGGGCCGCCCGGTGGCCGTCCACCAGACGGTGCGGTGTCAGCGTCACGCCCGGGCTGTGCGGGTCGAGCAGGAACAGCGACAGGCCGCGCTGGTCGCCGGGCTCGCCGCCGGTGCGTGCCAGCACCAGAATACGGTCCGCCTGATCGCCGTTGAGCACCACGGTCTTGCGACCGTTCAAAACGAAGCCGCCGCCCTCCTCGCGGGCTTGCAGCGCGGTGTTCTCCGGCGCGAACACACGCTCCTGTTCGTCCACCGCCAACGCCAACTGCAGGTCGCCCGCCATCAGGTCCGGCAGATAGCGGGCACGGCAGGCCGCGTCGGCGCGGCGCAGGATGCCGCCGCCCAACACCACCGTGGCCAGGTAAGGCGTGGTCACCCCGCCGCAACCCAGTTCTTCCAACAGGACCATGGTTTCCACCAGGCCGGCGCCCAGGCCGCCGTCGTCCTCGTCGAACGGCAGCGCCAGCCATCCCAGTTCGGCGAACTGCCGCCAAAGGGTCTCCGCCTGGTACCCGCCCTGCACAAAACGGCGCGCGCTGTCGGCCAGCATTTGCTGCTCATCGCTCAGGGAAAAATTCATCCTCGTTCTCCTTCCGTCGCCGTTACAGGCCCAGTACCGCCTTGGCGATAATGCCCCGCTGCACCTCGTTGGACCCGCCGTAAATGGAACAGGCCCGCGCGTTCAGATAGGACGCCATGGCGGTGAGCGCGTACTCCGGGCCCAACGGCGCCTCGTCACCGCCGGGCACCAGGGCTTGCGGCTGCCAGACCAGCGCCTGGCTGCCCAGCGTCTCGATACCCAGCTCGGTGACCCGCTGCTGCAGCTCGGTGCCGAGGATCTTGGTCATCGACGACAGCGCGCCCGGGTCCTTGCCCGCGGACAGCGCCGACTTGATGCGCTTTTCCGTAAACGACAGCGCCAGCACCTCGCTTTCGCAGGCGGCCACCTTGTGCGCCCACACCGGATCGTCGCCCAGGCTGCCGCCACTCGCGGTGGTCTGCCGCGCGGCGATCTGCTTCAGCCGCTGCAGCTGCACGCCCAGCGCCGGCGCGTAGTCCTGCCCGCCCCGTTCAAAAGTGAGCAGGTACTTGGCCACCGTCCAGCCATCGTTCTCCTCGCCCACCCGATTGCGCTTGGGCACCCGCACATTGTCGAAAAACACCTGGCACTGCTCCGGAACCTCATCGAGACCGACGATGGGCTCAACGGTGATCCCCGAGGTGTTCATATCCAGCAGCAGGAAGGTGATGCCCGCCTGGGGCTTGCCGTCGCGGCGGGTGCGCACCAACAGGAACATGCGGTTGGCGTGGTGGGCGTAGGTGGTCCAGATCTTGGTGCCGTTGATCACATAGTCGTCGCCGTCGCTCTCCGCGAAGGTCTTCAGCGACGCCAGATCGGAACCGGCGCCGGGCTCGGAATAGCCCTGGCACCAGATATCCTCGCCGGAAAGAATGCGCGGCAAATAATGCGCCTTCTGCTCCTCGGTGCCGAAGCCGATCAGACAGGGCCCGCACATCTGCAAGCCCATGGGAATCAGCGGCGGCGCCTCGGCGCGCACCAGCTCCTCGGCGAACACCGCGCGCTGGCCGACACTCCAGCCTGTGCCGCCATACTCTTTCGGCCAGTGCGGCGCCGCCCAGCCCTTTGCATGCAGAAGACGCTGCCAGGCCATCGCCTCCTTCACCGGCGCGAACACCGAGGTGGTCTTGCGCCCCGCCTCCAGAATCTCAGGGGTCAGCGATTCATCCAGGAACGCACGCACTTCCTCGCGGAAATGCCGCTCCTGCTCGGGTACTTTCAGGTCCATGGTTCACCCCGGTAGCACGTTGGCTGGCCAGCATAGAACCAGCGGATTTGAGAGGCACTGGCCTTAAACACCGGCGCCCTGACGGAAACGGTCAGGCACGACATCCCAGCCCCACTCTACCCGGGGCCGGCGCCGCCGCTACTCGGCGAAACGGACGAGGTTTGCCGGCAATCAGCCGTCGCAGGCACACCCCGGCGGCTTCGTGCAGGTGTAGCTACGGCTGATGCAGGAATTACCGCAGGCCTTGCCCTTGCGGCACACCTTGCAGCAGCTTTGGAAAACTATATGAATCTGTTAACGAATAATCAGCTCCCCGATACTTCACTGAGCGCTGGTCTTCCGAACATGCTGTCGGTATGTGGTTGGACGACCATGCCCAAACCCTGTGTGGTCGGGAAAGACGTCCGACCAAGAAAGCTCTCTGTCGTTACCAAAAAGGACGTGGAACTTCTGAAGTTTCGGCGCATAGTCTTCGATATCGTTGTATACCTCGATAAAGCCATCGAGCTTGGCAATTTCCGGGTTTTCGAGAATTGCCTTAAGCATCTCCGACGTGGCCTGGACCGCCCTAGATACAGCAAGCACATCTCTAACGAGCTGCGTACTGGGCAGATCCTTGAAAACTAAAGTGTCGAGAACTCTCTGTGTCTGAATCAAACCCTGCCGAACAGCCTTAAGGTAGATAGGGTGAACCTCGCCCTTCTCCTGCACGATGCCCACAAGAGTCTCCACATCGGTCCGGGCCATACTCAGTGCGGATTTAAACCTGGCAATAGACTCCAAATGATCCATGTGAATTTTCTGCCGATACAGATCAACGGCATCCTGCATGGTCTTCCGGCTCCTGCTACCTGCATACCAAATGGCCAAACCAGCGACGATGGCTTGAACCCAGGCTGCGGTTGCTGGACTCCAGAACCACGTGGCCCAGCAATTCCAGTCACCTTCACACCAATACAGTTCCATTACTCCATTCTCTTCTACAGCGTCAGGGAGGCATGCCGAATTCCGTCACCAGGTTTCAAGGATTTGAAAAGCGAAGTAAGCCACGAAATATCGCAATCACTCCTAGGCAGCTTCAATCCTCGCCAAGCTTCTTTTCTTCAGGCCCCTCATCCTTCGACGAGATCTGAATGCCCGGAAACTTTGCTTTCTGGCTGGTGCGTAGCTCCACGGAGAATATCGTCATCGCCTCGATAATAGCACTCATAACCGCAACCTGATCTTCCAGAACCGCTAACGTTTGGTCAGGAATGGCCGGTCGTAGACCCAGGGGACTCAATGTGCCGCGCGACGCTTTGGCCTGCTCCAGAATGTCCTCAATGACGATGCACACTTGCTCACTAGGGAGCATATATCCCGAAAGAGCCAAAACGACTTCTTTATGGGCAGTCGGTTGAGTCATCAGGAACTCAACCTGACGATGGGTGAACTGAATCTGGCGAAGGGTGGCAATAAGTTTTCCAAGCCCGATTGGACCTCCCTTTTTAGCCTCTTTGATTACTTCCTCAATAACCGATGTACAGTACCTCTGCACTTGTATGATCGACTCAGTGTTCCTCTGGATGGCATCGCGCTTAGCCTTCGATTCACGCTGTGCCGCATGGCTAGCCACAACCACCGCCACTACAGCAGCCGCCAACGCACCAATCCCTTGCACCCAACCAACAGTTGCAGGGTTTGTAAGCCAGGCCACCCAGCAGTCGATATTAGATCCGCAAAAGCAGTAAGACATCACGCCCCCGAGTATTTTTAGGGTAAGCACGCTTTATCCGACCGCTCCACACCAAATCAGGGTTGGAGGGGGCCGCATCACATGCGAATTCCAAAATAGCTAACGTTGAACCACGGCTTTAGCTTGAGCTTCTCCGGCGTTCCTAGCCGCATCAAGGGTCTCGAAAGATGTATCCATCAGCTCAAGCGTGCCTCCAATTTTCCTTCCATTTTTGTCGTGCAACTCAACCTCCACCACCCACCGGCCCTCAGCAGTGAACTGGGTAGAGTGAATGGTGGCATCAACGGCCTCATTGATTTCTCTCACCGTTGTATCCGAATCATACTTTTGCACAAAAGTCCCCTGTTCGTGATTACACTTCCTTACGATATAACGCTGCTCGCCAGGCGGAAAGTGCCAAGCCGCATAGCAAACCATGACAAAAAAAGGGGGGAGGGTACGAGTGACGCACCTGTTGAACCACAGGACTAGCGCCACGACGACTGTCTTAACACAATGCCCGATAAAATTGTGATTGGCATCCACCACAGATACGGCAAGTGGCGCGTGGTTTACATACAGTATTTGTAACATCTCCTGGGTTCGTCTTCCCATAACGTCCCAACTGAAAGAGATGGTAGCCCTCCGCCGACATCATGTGCACTCCCAGATCCTAATTCACCAGAAGCCCGATTGGCGCGTAAACCAGTCCGGAGCTGCGCCCAGGTCGATAACCGGTACCTGACCCTGGCGTTCAGGGCGGCCAGGGACGCCGCCAACCCCTACCCCGACTGATCACTGGAGTAACAGCTGGGCTTCCATGAGCTGCGCGCCCTGAGCCTGCACCTGTACAAGAAAGCGGGCAAGGATGGGCAAAAGCTGGCCGGGCACAGCACGCGGAAGATGACGAAAAACTACGAGGCGGATCACGAAGAGGTGGTGTGTACCGAGGCCGTGGCCGACCTGGATTTGAGCAATATCACGGGCTGAGTTTTGCAACAGTATTGAAAATGTTTTGCAACAGCGTCAGAAACGAAAAAGGGCCAGTGCTCGTAAGTCACTGACCCTCTTCGTTTTATTTGGTCGGGACGGAAGGATTCGAACCTTCGACCCCTTGCACCCCATGCAAGTGCGCTACCAGGCTGCGCTACGCCCCGAAATTGTGCTGCTCCGCCAGGGGAAGGTTCAGTGCGGCGAAGCGGCGGGAATCATAACGGATTCCCCGGTCGGATGGAACCCGGAATCCGCGCCGGTCGGCGCGGATGCTCAGGCTTTGAGCAGACGGCGTTCAGGGATGGCGCACGCTGTTGATGCGGTCCGCGTTGAGCACGTCCAGCACATCCTCCAGTTCGACGATCATCTGCTTGATCATCTGGTGGTAGCGGGTGGACTGCTCGGCGTTGGCGTCGCCGGAGAGCTGCTGACGGGCGCCGCCGATGGTGAAGCCCTGCTCGTAGAGCAGGCTGCGGATCTGGCGGATGGTGAGCACGTCCTGGCGCTGGTAATAACGGCGGTTGCCGCGCCGCTTTACCGGTTTGAGCTGGGGGAATTCCTGCTCCCAGTAGCGCAGCACGTGCGGTTTGACGTCGCACAGCTCGCTGACCTCACCGATGGTGAAGTAGCGCTTGCCGGGGATCGCCGGCAGTTCGTCGTTATGACTGGGTTCGAGCATAGTCTTCCACCCGCTGTTTCAGTTTTTGCCCGGGACGGAAGGTGACCACGCGGCGCGCGGAGATCGGGATCTCTTCCCCGGTTTTCGGGTTCCGGCCGGGGCGCTCGCTTTTGTCACGCAGGTCGAAGTTGCCGAATCCGGAGAGCTTCACCGGCCGGTTGTCGGCCAGTGAGTCTCGAATCTGCTCGAAGAACATCTCCACCAGTTCCTTGGCTTCGCGCTTGTTGAGACCGAGCTCCTCGAACAGCCGGTCGGCCATATCTGCTTTGGTCAACGCCATTGGAAATGCCTCAATCCAGGCCCTTCTTCAGTCCCTGAGGGTCGCCTTAAACTGTTGTTTTAACTGAGATACTACCGCTTCCACCAGGTCGTTGACCTGGGCGTCCTTAAGAGTGCGCGAAGGATCCTGGAAGGTCAAGGTCAGCGCCAGGCTTTTGCGTCCGGCCTCGATGTTGTCGCCCTGGTAGAGGTCGAAAATATGCACCTGACGCAGGCGGTCGTCGCAGGCCTGGTGCGCGGCGGCGACCATCTCGCCGGCCGGCACGTCGGCGTCGACCACGAAGGCCAGGTCGCGCTGCACGCGGGGCTGGTCGGAGACCGGCTCGAAGTGCGGCAGGCGACCCAGACGCAGGGGCTCCAGGGCCAGTTCGAACAGGTACAGGCCCTTGGGCAGGTCGAGCTGCGCGGCCAGGCGCGGGTGCAGGCGGCCCAGGTGGCCCACGGTGCGGCCGTCACGGGTGACTTCGGCGCACTGCCCGGGGTGCAGCGCCGGGTGGCTGCCCGGCCGGAACGCGAAGGCGTCCGGTTGTGACAGGGCCAGCAGCGCTTCCACGTCCCCTTTCAGGTCGTAGAAGTCCACCGGGCGCGGCTTGCCCTCCCAGTGGGCGGGCTGGGCGCTGCCGTAGAGCAGGCCAGCGACCATGGGTTCCTGGGCCAGGCCGTCCGGGCCGGGCACGAAGCGCAGGCCGGTCTCGAACAGGCGCAGGCGGCTGCACTGGCGGTTGACGTTGCGCTCGGCGGCGCTCAGCAGGCCGGCGATCAGGCCGGTGCGCATCACGCCCAGGTCGGCGGAGATCGGGTTGAGCAGCGCCAGCGGCGCGTGGTCCGGGTCCACCTTGGCCTGCAGTTCCGGGGCCACGAAGCTGTAGGTGATGGCTTCCATATAGCCGCGGTCGCGCAGGGTGTCGCCCAGGCGGCGCAGCGGCAGCTCTTTCTCCGGGGCGGGGTCGCCGGCGGGGGTGCCGGCGGGCACGCGGCTGGGCAGATTCTCGTAGCCGTGCACGCGGGCCAGTTCCTCGATCAGGTCTTCCTGGATCGCCATGTCGAAGCGCCAGCTGGGGGCGCGCACCGACCACTGGCCGGCGCCGGTTTCGGTGACCGTCATGCCCAGGCGCTCGAGAATGTCGACGATATTGGCGTCGTCCAGCGGCGCGCCCAGCAGGCGGGCGACGCGCTCGGCGCTCAGCTCGATGGTGGCGGGCTCGGGCAGCTTGTCCTCGGCCAGGGTTTCGTCCAGCGGGCCGGCTTCGCCGCCGGCGATCTCCAGGATCAGCGCGGTGGCGCGCTCCAGGGCGCGTTGTTGCAGGGCCGGGTCGACGCCGCGCTCATAGCGGTGCGAGGCGTCGGTGTGCAGGCCGTAGCGGCGCGCCCGGCCGACGATGGCCAGCGGGCTGAAGAAGGCGCACTCCAGGAACAGATCGCGGGTGTCTTCGGACACCGCGCTGGGGCGGCCGCCCATGATGCCGGCCAGGGCCAGGGGGCCGTTGTCGTCGGCGATCAGCAGGGTGTCGTCGTTCAGCTCCAGGGTCTGGTCGTCCAGGCTTTGCAGGGTCTCGCCGGCCTGGGCGCGGCGCACGCGGATGCCGCCGGCCAGCTTGGCCAGGTCGAAGGCGTGCAGCGGCTGACCCAGCTCCAAAAGCACATAGTTGGTCACGTCGACGATCGGGTCGATGGCGCGCACGCCGGCGCGGCGCAGGCGCTCCACCATCCACAGCGGCGTCTCGGCGGCGGCGTTGATGCCACGGATCACCCGGCCCAGGTAGCGCGGGCAGCCGTCGCTGTCGTCCAGGGTCACCGGGAAGCGGTCGTCCAGGGTGGCGGGCACCGGCTCGATGGCGGGCTCATTGAGCGGGGTGCGGTTGAGCACGCCCACTTCCCGGGCGATGCCGCGCAGGCTCAGGCAGTCGGCCCGGTTGGGGGTCAGGTCCACTTCGATGACGGTGTCGTTCAGCGACAGGTAGTCACGGATCTCCGTGCCCACGGGGGCGTCTTCCGGCAGTTCCAGCAGGCCGTCGATGCGGTCTTCGAGACCCAGCTCGGAGCCGCCGCACAGCATGCCCTCGGAGGGCTCGCCGCGCAGCTTGGCTTTCTTGATCTTGAGGTCGCCGGGCAGCAAGGCGCCGACCCGGGCGAACGGCGCTTTCAGGCCTTCGCGGGCGTTGGGGGCGCCGCACACCACCGGGAAGGTGCTCTCGCCGTCGCTGACTTCACAGACGCGCAGCTTGTCGGCGTCCGGGTGCGGCTGGCAGCTTACGATTTGCCCCACCACCACGCCGGTGAACGGCGGCGCCGCCGGCTCCACGGCGTCCACTTCCAGGCCGGCCATGGTCAGTTGGTGGGCCAGGGTGTCGCTATCGATGTCCGGGTTGACCCATTCCCGCAACCAGGCTTCATTGAAACGCATTCTTTATAATCCCCTAGGCGAATTGCGACAAAAAGCGCGCGTCGTTTTCGAAGAACAGACGCAGATCGTTGACGCCGTAGCGCAGCATGGCGAGGCGCTCCACGCCCATGCCGAAGGCGAAGCCGCTGTAGCGGGTGGCGTCCACGCCGCCGTGCTCCAGCACCTTGGGATGGACCATGCCGCAGCCCATGATTTCCAGCCAGCCGCTGTGCGAGCACACCCGGCAGCCCTCACCGCCGCAGGTCATGCAGCCCACGTCCACCTCGGCGCTGGGCTCGGTGAACGGGAAGTAGCTGGGCCGGAAGCGCACCGGCAGGTCGTCCACCTCGAACACGAACTTCAGGAACGCCGCCACGGTGCCTTTCAGGTCCGCGAAGGTGATGTTCTCGTCCACCAGCAGCCCTTCCACCTGGTGGAACATGGGCGTGTGGGTGAGATCCGAATCGCAGCGGTACACCCGCCCGGGGGCGATGATCCGGAACGGCGGCTCGCCCTTCTGCATCACCCGCACCTGCACCGGCGAGGTGTGGGTGCGCAGCAGGCGGCCGTCACCGAAATAGAAGGTGTCATGCATGGCCCGGGCCGGGTGGTGCGCGGGAATGTTGAGCGCCTCGAAGTTGTGGAAGTCGTCTTCCACCTCCGGGCCTTCGGCGATGTCGAAGCCCAGCCGCAGGAAGAAGTCTTCCATGCGCCGGCGCATGCGCGTGACCGGGTGCAGGGCCCCGGGCTGTTCGCCCCGGCCGGGCAGGGTCACGTCCAGGGTCTCGGCGCTCAGTTGTTCGTTCAGGGCCGCTTCCTCGAGCGTTTGGCGGCGCTCGTCGATGGCCGCCTGAACGCGCTGCTTGGCTTCGTTGATCAGCGCGCCGGCCTGGGGCCGCTCTTCCGCGCTCAGCCCGCCCAGGCTCTTGAGCAGCGCGCTGATCTCCCCCTTCTTACCCAGGTAACGCACCCGCACGTCGTCCAGCGCGCGCGCGTCACCGGCCCCGGCCACTTCCGCCAGCGCCGCCTCCACCAGGCTTTCCAGGTTCTCCATCATACGATTTACCCGTTCCCGTGTTATCTATGCCTTGCTTCGGGAGCGCCAGTCGGGGCTCCCAAAACGAAAAAGGGGAAGAGCGCGAGCTCTTCCCCCGTTTCGGAGTGCTGTCGTGTAGGCTAACCGACAGTCAGCTCAGGCGGCGAGACTCGCTTTGGCTTTCTCGGCCAAAGCACCAAACGCTGCCTGATCGCGAACCGCCAGGTCCGCCAGCACTTTACGGTCGATCTCGATGGACGCCTTCTTGAGGCCGTCGATCATACGGCTGTAGGACATGCCGTTGACGCGGGCGGCGGCGTTGATCCGCACGATCCACAGACGACGGAACTGACGCTTGCGGACCTTGCGGTCACGGTAAGCGTACTGGCCGGCCTTGGTGACCGCCTGTACCGCCACGCGGAAGACGCGGCTGCGCGCCCCGTAATAACCTTTTGCTTGCTTGAGAATCTTCTTGTGCCGGCGACGCGCCTGCACACCACGCTTAACTCGAGCCATTGTTCAGACCTCCAAAAACCGGTGATTTAGCTGTAGGGCATCATGCGCTTGACCAGGGGCACATCGGACTCGTGTACCTGGGTCTTGGGGCGCAGATGACGAATCGTCTTGGCGGACTTCTTCGTCAGGATGTGGTTTTTGAATGCCTGCTTACGCTTGAAACCGGAGGCGGTTTTTTTAAAACGCTTTGCGGCCCCGCGGTTTGTCTTGATCTTTGGCATGGTACCTGTCTCAAGTTGTGTGAATAAAACAAAAGCAACCGGGGTTCCGGTTACTTTTTCTTCTTGCTGCCCGGGCTGAGCACCATGATCATCTGGCGCCCTTCCATGTTCGGGCGTTGCTCGACGGAACCGTGTTCCGCGAGATCGGCCTCCACCCGCTCCAGCAGTTCGCGACCCAGCTCCTGGTGAGCCATTTCGCGACCGCGGAAACGCACGGTGACCTTGGTCTTGTCGCCGGCCTCGAGGAAGCGCTTGAGGTTACGCAATTTCACCTCATAGTCGCCGGAGTCGGTGCCGGGACGGAATTTGATTTCCTTAAGCTGAGTCTGACGCGTCTTCTTGCGCGACTCCTTGGCTTTCTGCTTTTGTTCGAACAGATGCTTGCCGTAATCCATGATTCGGCAAACAGGCGGTTCCGCATCAGGGGAGATTTCCACCAGATCCAGTTGCTTGCCGCTGGCCTGCTCGATGGCCTCCTCTAAGGGAACGATGCCTACCTGCTCGCCATCGACGTCGATCAGTCGAACCTGAGTCGCCTGGATTTGCTGATTAATTCTGGCTCGCTGCTCGCGGCCTTTGCCTCCACGCTTAATGTCGTGAACCTCCAACTGGTTAATCGAACGAGGCCGCCATCACCTCAGCGGCTCTTGAATATAGCGGGTCATTCTAGGCGACCCCCGGGTCTGCGTAAACCTGGGGTGGCCAAGCGCTGAATTCAAGAGCGGCTCGAAACTGGTAGAACCGGGCGGATTCGAACCGCCGACCTCTGCCATGTCAAGGCAGCGCTCTAACCAACTGAGCTACGGTTCTGCAGAGGGGCGCAATTCTAGGCAGCCAGGACGCCGCTGGCAAGCCCTTATGGACCTGTGACGGCTATTTACGGCGGCCACCCCAGGCCGCTTCGATCTGGCGGGCACGGGTAATGGATTCCTGTACCAGCTCGGATTGGTGCTCGGCGAATTCGCGGATGATCTCCAGGGCCGAGCGCACGTCGCGGCGGAAGATGGTCTCCACCAGCGCCTTGAAGAAAGACAGGCACTCTTTCATCTCGTCGTTATCCAGGTGCAGCGCCATGAAATAGGTGCGCTGCAGGGCCGGGTGCAGGTCGGTGAGCACGTCCTCGACGAAGCCGTTGCGGGCGAACGGATAGGCGTGCTCCAGGAACTGGAAGCTGAGGTCGAAGAAGCGCTCCAGATCCCGGTCGGAGGCGGCCACCTGCAACTCGTGGATCAGGGCGATGATCGGGTCCAGGTCGTCCTCGCGCACATTCTTGATCGCCTTGCGGATCACCAGACCCAGCAGCACCTGGACCAGCTCATAGAGGCCGCGCACCTGGCTTTCCGACATTTCCTTCACCACCGCGCCGCGGCGCGGCAGGATGTCGATCAGGTGGCGCCGCTCCAGGATCAGCAGCGCCTCGCGCACCGACCCCCGGCTCACTTCCAGCTCGCCGGCCACGCGCAGTTCCTGGATGCGGTCGCCGGCCAGCATGTCACCACGAATGATCTGCGCGGCCAGATGGCCGGCGATTTGTTCGGAAAGGCTTTCCCGGGCTTTAAAGGTCACGTTGGCCTGCGTCCGCTGACGAATGGAAGACGATGGAAATCACTTTGTCCGACTATAAAACAATCCGGCAGGACCACCAAGCCGGCGCCGAATGCAAAAAATCCACCCCGGGCATGACAAGCCTGTCCCGGTCTGGTTAATTGAGGGTACAGAGGGATTGCGGACGGCCACCACGCCAAGGGCAGTAATGAAAAGGCTAATCACCGAACTGGCGGAACTGGACGGCCTGTTCGACCAGTACGCGGAGCGCTTCGGGCGGGACCAGACGCCCTATCGGAACCACGTTTACCGGGTGATCAACCTGGTGGCGGCGCAGCGCACGCTCACCGGTGACGATCTGCGCAAACTGGAGCTGGCCGGCTTCTTCCACGACGCCGGCATCTGGCTGGCGGGCACCTTCGATTACCTGCCGCCCTCGGCGCGGCTCGCCTGCCACTATCTGGACGAGCACGGGCTGCAGAGCTGGAGCGACGAAATCCACGCCATGATCGTCCAGCACCACAAACTCACCCGCAGCGACGCCCCCGCCGAAACCCTGGTGGAGGCCTTCCGGCGCGCGGACTGGATCGACCTCTCCCTGGGCCTGCTGCGTTTCGGCGTCGACCGGGAGCGCCTGCGCGAGATCAACCGGCGTTTCCCCAACGCCGGCTTCCACGCCCTGCTGCTGGGCCTCAGCGCCCGGCAGCTGATCACCCAGCCGTGGCGCCCGTTCCCGATGCTGCGGCTGTAGCCCGCCGGGGTAGGACCTTTTGTCACTTGGTGCGGATGCCCCTGATGGGGCAGCATACCGGGTATGACAGCGGCCCCGCCCGGAGCCGCCGGATCACTCAGGAGCTTCGCCCATGACCGAAACCCTGGCCCTGGACCTGGCGCGTGCCCAGTTCGCGTTCACGATTTCGTTTCATATCATCTTCCCCGCCATCACCATTGGCCTGGCGAGCTATCTGGCGGTGCTGGAAGGGCTCTGGCTGTACACCAAGAACACGCTGTACCGGGACCTGTACCATTTCTGGGTGAAGATCTTCGCCGTTAACTTCGGCATGGGGGTGGTCTCCGGCCTGGTGATGGCGTACCAGTTCGGCACCAACTGGAGCTTCTTCTCCGAATTCGCCGGCAGCATCACCGGCCCGCTGCTGGCCTATGAAGTGCTCACCGCCTTCTTCCTGGAGGCCGGCTTCCTGGGCGTGATGCTGTTCGGCTGGAACCGGGTGGGCCCCGGGCTGCACTTCTTTTCCACCGTGGTGGTGGCCATCGGCACGCTGATTTCCACCTTCTGGATCCTCGCCTCCAACAGCTGGATGCAGACGCCCCAGGGCCACGAGATCATCAACGGCCAGGTGGTGCCGGTGGACTGGCTGGCGGTGATCTTCAACCCCTCCTTCCCCTACCGGCTGATCCATATGTCGGTGGCCGCGTTCCTGGCCACGGCGTTGTTCGTGGGCGCCTCCGCCGCCTGGCATCTGCTGCGCGGCCGCGACAACCCGGCGGTGCGCAAGATGTTCTCCATGGCGATGTGGATGATGGTGCTGGTGGCGCCGGTGCAGGCGGTGATCGGCGACTTCCACGGGCTCAATACCCTGGAGCACCAGCCCGCCAAGGTGGCCGCCATGGAGGGCCACTGGGGCGGCGAGGAGGCCGCCGACGGCGAGGGACTGCCGCTGATCCTGTTCGGCTGGCCGGACATGGAGGAAGAGCGCACCCGTTTCGCGGTGTCGGTGCCCCACCTGGGCAGCCTGATCCTCACCCACAGCTGGGACGGCACCATTCCGGGGCTGAAGGAATTCGCCCCGGAGGACCGTCCCAATGTGCCGATCGTGTTCTGGTCGTTCCGGATCATTGTGGGCCTGGGGATGCTGATGATTCTGCTCGGCGGCCTGAGCCTGATGCAACGCTGGCGGGGGCGGCTCTACGACAGCCGCTGGTTCCTGCGCTTCGCGCTGCTGATGGGCCCCGCCGGGCTGATCGCCATCCTGGCCGGCTGGTACACCACCGAAGTGGGCCGCCAGCCCTGGGTGGTATACGGGCTGATGCGCACCGAAGACGCGGTTTCCACCCATTCCGCCACCACCCTGGGCGTGTCCCTGGCGCTGTTCGTGGTGGTCTACCTGTTCGTGTTCGGGGCCGGCGTGGCGTACACCCTGCGGCTGGTGCGCAAGGGCCCGCAACTGGAAGAAGGCACCCGGGAAACCAGCGGCGGGCCGGGGCGGCCACGGCATGCCATGCGCCCCCTGTCCGCGGTGGAGGAAGACCTGGACGACGATCAAGACACGGACGGAGGGCGCTGAGCCATGGGTATTGATCTGCCTCTTATCTGGGCGCTGATTATCGGTTTCGGCGTCATGATGTACGTGCTGATGGACGGCTTCGACCTGGGCATCGGCATCCTTTATCCCTTTATTCCCGACCGCCACCACCGCGACGTGGCGATGAACACCGTGGCGCCGGTCTGGGACGGCAACGAAACCTGGCTGGTGCTGGGCGGCGCGGGCCTGCTGGCGGCCTTCCCGCTGGTCTACTCGGTGGTGCTCACGGCGCTCTATCTGCCGCTGATTTTCATGCTGCTGGGGCTGATCTTCCGCGGCATCGCGTTCGAGTTCCGCTTCAAGGCCCGCGACCACGAGCGCCACATCTGGGACAAGGCCTTTATCGGCGGCTCCTTCACCGCCACCTTTTTCCAGGGCGTGGTTCTGGGCGCCTACGTCAGCGGCCTGCCGGTGGAGAACGGCGCCTACCCCGGCGGCCCGTTGGACTGGATCGCGCCCTTCCCGCTGTTCACGGGCGTCGCCCTGGTGTTCGCCTACGCCCTGCTCGGCAGCACCTGGCTGATCATGAAAACCGAGGGCGAGCTGCAGTTCCGCATGTTCCACCTGACCCGGCCGCTGATGTGGATTCTGCTCGCCGCCATCGCCGTGATCAGCCTGTGGACGCCGCTGCGCGATCCGGTGATCGCCGAGCGCTGGTTCAGCTTTCCGAATATCGTCTGGTTCTCGCCGGTGCCGCTGCTGGTGGTGGGCGCCGCCCTGCTGATGCAGCGGGCCCTGGCCCGGGGGCGGCCGGTGGCGCCGTTCCTGCTGGCGCTGCTGCTGATGTTCCTGGGCTACGCCGGGCTGGCGATCAGCGGCTGGCCGAACATCCTGCCGCCGGACATTTCCATCTGGGAAGCGGCCGCCCCGCCCCAGAGCCTGGGCTTCGCCCTGGTGGGCGCGTTGCTGATCATCCCCTTCATTCTGATGTACACCGCCTTCGCCTATTACGTGTTCCGGGGCAAGGTGCGCCCCGGCGACGGCTACCACTGACGCGTTGAGGAGTCCGCATGCAAGGTCGTGAAACCCGGGAACGCAACGGCGACACCGCCCCGTTGCGCAAGCGGCTGGGCTGGTTGGTGCTGATCTGGGTGGCCAGTGTTCTGACGCTGGGTGGGGTGGCCTGGTTGATGCGCTTGTTCATGAACGCCATCGGCCTGCAGACCAACTGAACCGGCGTGTAAGAAAATCCTCACGAAAAAGTTACTCACAGATTCTGTGGATAACTCTGTGCATAGTCTGTCAGGAACTGTCCCCAGGGCCCATGATCACGCCGATGACCCCTAAATGACGAAAAAATATCCATATTATTAATTTCAATAAAATCAATTAGTTACAAACCTTTCCTTCACAAATCAAGCGGTTACGGGTGCTTGCTAAAAGTGAAATGAGCAATCGCCGTCCGCTGTGCAAAACTCCCAGCCACGGAATGCCCTTTCACGGCGCTGTCACAGGCTGCTGGCGCCGTTTTGGTGCGAAATCGCTGACAAGCCGTGCGTCGCTCACGGACGCACCAGACGGGCGTTAACCACCCCTTCCAGGGCACGGATTCTGGCCATCGCCGCCTCGGTGGGTTCTTCCTCCAGGTCCAGCAGGTTATAGGCCAGCTCGTCGCGGCTTTTATTGAGCATGTCGATCACGTTGATGTCGGCGTCCGCCAGCACCGACAGCACCTGGCCGAGCATCTTGGGGATGTTGCGGTTGGTCACCGCCAGACGCACGCCCGGGCCCGGCTCCAGAATCAGGTCGGGGAAGTTCACTGAGTGGCGGATGTTGCCGTTTTCCAGGAAGTCGGTGAGCGCCTCGGCGGCCATCACCGCGCAGTTCTCCTCGGATTCGCCGGTGCTGGCGCCCAAATGGGGCAGCGCCAGCACGCCGGGAACGCCGGTCAGCGCCAGGCTGGGGAAATCGGTGACGAAGCCGCGCAGCTTGCCGGCGCGCAGCGCCTCGGCCACCGCCGCGTCGTCGACGATGCCCTGGCGGGCGAAGTTGAGCAGCACCGCGTCTTCCTTCATGGGCGCCAGCTGGGCGGCGCCGATCAGATTCCGGGTGGCGTCCAGCAGCGGCAGATGCAGGGTGACGTAATCCGCCCGCGCGAGCAGCGCTTCCAGGCTGGCCATTGGGGCCACCTGGCTGGGCAGCCGCCAGGCGGCGTCCACGCTCAGCGCCGGGTCATAGCCGATCACGTTCATGTCCAGGGACAGGGCGGTGTGCGCCACCCGCGAACCGATCGCGCCCAGCCCCACCACGCCCAGGGTGCGGCCGCGCAGCTCGCGGCCCTGGAAGTGCTTCTTGCCCTCTTCCACCTGGCGGTGCAGGTCCGCTTCGCTGTCCGCGCGCAGCCCGGCCACCCAGTCCAGCCCCTCGCGCAGGTGGCGCGAGGCCAGCAGCAGGCCGGCCACCACCAGTTCCTTGACCGCGTTGGCGTTGGCGCCGGGAGTGTTGAACACCGGAATGCCCCGCGCACTGCAGTGGGCCACGTCGATGTTATTGACGCCGGCGCCGGCGCGGGCCACGGCTTTCACCGTCGGAGGGATGTCGTCGCCGCCGAGGGGGTGGCTGCGCAGTAACAGGGCGTCCGGTTCGGACAATTCGCTGGCGACCTCGAAACGGTCGCGGGGGAAACGCTCCAGGCCGCGCAGGGCGATCTGGTTGTAGGTGCGAATGCGGAACATGGCGGTCCTCCGAAGGGCTGCTGGATCACCACAGCCTCTCCGTAAACCGCCCTGATTTCCAGAGTTATTGCTGGAAGGTCATGCCCAGGCGGCGCCCTACTTCCTCGTAGGCTTCGATCACGTTGCCCAGGTCCTGGCGGAAGCGGTCCTTGTCCATCTTCTCGCGGGTGTCCTTGTCCCACAGCCGGCAACCGTCCGGGGAGAACTCGTCACCGAGCACCACCTCGCCGTGGAACAGGCCGAATTCCAACTTGTAGTCCACCAGCAGCATGTTGGCGCCCAGGAAGCGTTTCTTGAGCACGTCGTTGACCTTGAAGGTCAGCTCTTTCATTTTTTCGATGTGCTCGGGCTCGGCCCAGCCGAAGCTGCGCACGTGGTATTCGTTGATCATCGGATCGCCCAGGGCGTCGTCCTTGAGGAACAGCTCGAAGGTGGGCGGATTCAGCTCCTTGCCCTCCTCGACGCCCAGGCGGCGCACGATGGAGCCGGCGGCGATGTTGCGCACCACGCACTCCACCGGAATCATGTCCAGCTTCTTGACCAGCGATTCGTTAGCGCTGAGCAGTTTTTCGAAGTGGGTGGGAATGCCCGCCTCGTGGAGCATCTCCATGATCGCCGCGTTGAACTGGTTGTTCACCGCGCCCTTGCGATCCAGCGCTTCTTTCTTCTTGCCGTCGAAGGCGGAAGTGTCGTTGCGGAACACGATCACCAGCCGCTCCGGATCGTCGGTGGTGAATACGGACTTGGCTTTACCCGCATAGAGTTCGTCGCGCTTTTCCATGACCTACCTGCGTTAAGTTTGAGAACCCCGCGCGCTCGCCGCCGGGGCGTCTTAGTGAATGTCGAGCCAGCCGAAGCCCTGCTCCTGGCTGGCCACGCGGATACGCTCCCGGCCCGCTTCCACCGCCTGGTGGATCCAGCCCAGGGCGTGGTCCGGCGTATTGTTCTGCTCACTCAGGTGCGACAGCACCAGGTGCTGCAGCCGGTCCACGTTGCAGTGGCCCAGCAGCGTCGCCGCCTGCTGATTGCTCAGGTGGCCCAGATTACCACCCACCCGCCGTTTCAGGGACGCCGGATAGGGGCCCGCGGCGAGCAGCTCCGGCTCGTGGTTGCACTCCAACACCAGGGCGTCGCATTCGCGATAGGCGTCCACCACATGGGGGGTCAGCGAGCCCAGGTCGGTGAGCACGCCCAGCTCCCGTTGCCGCCAGCTGAAGCGGTACTGGCAGGGCTCCAGGGCGTCATGGGGCACGGTCACCGGCGTCACCGTCATGTCCGCCAGCTCGAAGGTCCGGCCCGGGCGCACTTCGCGCCAGTCGGCGCCGTGGAAACCGGCGGCCTTGCCGGTCACCGCCCGAGCGGTCCCGAAGGTGCTGTAAAGAGGGGTCTTGTACTTGCGCGCCAGGGCGCCGGCGCCGCGCACGTGATCGCCGTGCTCGTGGGTCACCAGCAACGCGGCCAGATCCGAGGCGCTCAGCCCCAGCGCCGCCAGCCGGCGTTCCGTTTCACGCAGGGAAAAACCGCAATCCACCAGCACCAGCAGATCGCCGGCGCACACCAGGGTGCCATTGCCTTTACTGCCACTGCCCAGGGACGCCAGCCGCAAGAATGCTCTCCCCCTAAACGGCCCGGCCGGCGGCCGGAGCCCGGTTCACAATTCGCCGTGGATGCTTTCCAGGATAGCCAGGCCGGAGGTCTTTCCGGCCAGCGCCGTGCCTTCCTCGTTGAGCACCGCCACCTGGATACCATTGGTGGTGTGGCTCAATTTGAGGCGCGCCTGGGGCGGCTGCAGCTGGTAACGCTCGGGCACGGTCAGGAAGAACACCCCCTGGTCCCGGTTGCGGTCGGTGACGCGCAGATCGGTCTGGGTCAGCGCCTCGCTGACCTTCTCCCAGGCCCAGGCGAAGCTGGTGGGCATCATGATGATCGGGTAGCCGCTGCCGTCTTTCGCCAGCACCGCCTGGCCGGTGTTGTCGGCCGGCGCCGCCGGGGTCTCCTCTTCCTCGTAATCGGCTTCGCCGGGCGCCGCCACCAGCTGCGGCGGACGGGGCGCTTCGAATTTGTCCTCGCCCTCGCCCTTGCCCTGCAGGCGGCGCTCCATCTGCGGCACCGCGTAGAGCGGGTCCGCGCCGATGAACACCATATCCCCGGGTACCGTGATCGGCTCCAGCACTTGCGCTTCGCGGTAGCGCAGGCTGTTATCCGGAATCAGGCCGCAACCGGCCACGCTCAGCGCCACGGCGCCGGCAACAATCAAACTACGATGCATTATCCCTCCAGGAGACCGCAGCTACGCAGCGTTTCGCGCAAGCGTGGCTGGGCGGCCTCCGACAAATGAACCAGCGGCAAACGGATGCCGCTGTCGATCAGACCCATTTCGTACAGGGCCCATTTCACCGGAATCGGGTTGGCTTCCAGGAATAGATCACGGTGGAGGGGTTCCAGTTCCGCGTTCAGGGCGCGGGCACGGTCCACGTCGCCGTCCACCGCCGCCTGACACATGGCGGCCATCTTCGCCGGCGCCACATTGGCGGTCACCGAGATGTCGCCGTCGCCGCCGGCCAGAATCAGCTCCAGGGCGGTGGCGTCGTCGCCGGAATAGATCAGAAAATCGTCGCCGCAGCGCTCACGGATTTCCCGCGCGCGCTCCAGGTTGCCGGTGGCTTCCTTGATGCCGACGATGTTCGGCACCTTGGCAAGACGCTCCACGGTTTCCGGCAGCAGGTCGCAGGCGGTGCGGCCGGGCACGTTGTAGAGAATCTGCGGGATGTCCACCGCCCGGGCCACGGCCAGGAAATGCTGATAGAGGCCTTCCTGGGGCGGCTTGTTGTAGTACGGCGTCACCAGCAGGCAGGCGTCGGCGCCGTCGCGCTTGGCGTCACGGGTAAGGCGGATGGCTTCCTCGGTGCTGTTGGCGCCGGTACCGGCGATCACCGGAATCCGTTTGTCGGCCACCGCCACGATCTCGCGGACCACACTGTCGTGTTCCTCGAAGCCCAGGGTGGCGGACTCACCGGTGGTGCCCACCGCCACGATTCCATGGGTGCCCTGCTCCACATGCCAGTTGACCAGACCGCGCAGACGTTCCCAGTCCACCGATCCGTCTTCGCGCATGGGGGTTACCATTGCCACGATGCTGCCGCGAATCATGCCGCTTCCTCTTAAACGCTTTCGACGCCTTGATTAATGGAGCGCTATGGTAAACCCCGCCCGAAGGGCGGACAAGCGTTGCCCGGCCCGGTAAGCTGTGCCGCTGGCGGCCCCGAGGCCGCGATCAGGCAGTAGCAGGAGACAACCATGACGATCAAAGAAGGACAGCCGGCGCCGGACTTCCCCGCCCCGGCCACTAGCGACACCACCATCACCCTGTCGGCCCTGAAGGGCAAGAAAGTGGTGCTTTATTTCTACCCCAAGGACAGCACTCCGGGCTGCACCACGGAAGGCCAGAACTTCCGCGACCTGTACCCCAACTTCCAGGAAGCCAACTGCGAGATCCTCGGTGTGTCCAAAGACTCCCTGCGCCGCCACGAGAACTTCAAGGCGAAGCAAGAGTTCCCGTTCGAGCTGATCAGCGACGAGGACGAAACCGTCTGCCGCCTGTTCGACGTGATCAAGCTGAAGAAGATGTACGGCAAGGAATTCGAGGGCATCGAGCGCAGCACCTTCCTGATCGACGAAGAAGGCGTGGTGCGTGACATCTGGCGCAAGGTCAAGGTCAAAGGCCACGCCGAGGACGTCCTCGACGCCGTCCACGGCCTCTGACTTCCGCGCCACCGGGCCCGCCGGAGCGGGCCTTGTGGGAGCGGGCCCAGCCCGCGAAAGGCACGCTTTGCTTGCCGGCAAAGGTTGCCCCGCAGGATCCCGGAGCCCTCTCTATTACTCCTTACTCCCTTCCACTTCCCCCGCCGGCAACCGCCACGCATCACTGCGCTTGGGCCACGCATTGATCACCGCCTTCAGCAAGGTCGCCAGCGGAATCGCGAAGAAAATCCCCCAGAAGCCCCACACGCCGCCGAAGAACAGGATCGCGGTGATGATCGCCACCGGGTGCAGATTGACCGCCTCGGAGAACAGCAGGGGCACCAGGATGTTGCCGTCAATGAACTGAATCACCCCGTAGATCACCATCACCAGCGCGAAGTCGCCGCCCCAGCCGAACTGCAGGTAGGCCACCGCCGCCACCGGCACGGTGACGATGGTGGCGCCGATATAGGGAATCAGCACCGACAGCCCCACCAGCACCGCCAGCAGCACCGCGTAGTTCAGGCCCAGCAGCAGGAACGCCAGGAAGGTCACCGACCCCACCAGCAGAATTTCCACCGCCTTGCCGCGCACATAGTTGGCGATCTGCTGATCCATTTCCTGCCACACGTGGGAGAGAATACGCCGCCGCTCCGGCAGAAAGCCCAGCACCCAGCCCACCAGCTTCTCGCGGTCCTTGAGGAAGAAGAACACCAGCAGCGGCAGCAGCACCAGGAACACCAGGATTTCCAGCATGTTGGGAATCGAGGACAGCGACAGGGTGAGCACCGACTGACCCAGCTGGGCCAGCTCCCGCTGGGCGATGGTGACCAGGGTGTTCACCTGCTCCATGGAGATCATTTCCGGATAGCGCTCCGGCAGGCTGCGCAGCCAGGTCTCGGTGGTGCGCAGAATATCCGGCAGCTGGTCGCGCACCAGCAGCACGGTCTGGCGCCACAGCAGCGGCATCAGCACCACCAGCACCGCCACCAGGGCGGTCAGGAACACCAGGAACACCAGATTCACGGAAAGCACCGGCGGCACCCGGTAACGGTTCAGGGCGGTGACCAGCCCCTGCATCAGGTAGGCCACCACCAGCGCCGCCAGCACCGGCGCCAGAATGCCGCCGAACAACAGCACCACGGCGAAGCCCGCCAGCAACAGAAACAGCAGGTACACCGCCTCCTCGTCGGAGAACCAGGCATTGAACCAGCCTTTAAGCACATTCAGCATCGGAGAACCTCGGGCCTAGTCGCCACAACGAATGAGAAAGCGGAATTCCCGCTCGTCCTGCTCGTGGCGAACCAGCTCATGGGAAGACTGTCGAAGATATTCAGGGATGTCCCGGGCCGACCCGGCGTCGGTGGCCGTCACTTCCAGCAAGGCACCGGCCTGCAGGGCGCGCAACGCCTGCCGGGTCTTGAGCAGCGGCAGCGGGCAATTCAGACCGCGGGCATCCAGATATTTGATATCCATGGTGTGATCCGTTCGCAGGGGCGGTCATTATAGGGCACATGACGGCATTATCAGAGACACCTCGTCGCGACAGAATCATGGTGACACGAAAAATGCGGATCGCTAAGGAGAGTCCATTTTGATCGCTGCCGCGCGCTTCGCTCTTGTGGCCTTGCTGTGCCTGGGCGCGGGCCTGGGCCAGGCCCAACAACAGGATCTGCCGGAACTGGGCGACCCCACCGTGGCGATCATTTCCGCCGAGCAGGAGTACCGGCTCGGGCGCGGCTGGCTGCGCGACCTGCGGGGCCAGACGTCGATCATGGAAGACCCGCTGGTCCAGGAGTACGCGGAACATCTGGTCTACCGGCTGGCGTCCTTCAGCGAGCTGAACGAACCGGACCTGGCGATCGTGGTGATCAACAGCGCCGCCATCAACGCCTTCGCCGTGCCCGGCGGGGTGATCGGCCTGAACGCCGGCCTGTTTCTGAACGCCGCCAGCGAGGACGAGGTGGCCAGCGTGGTCGCCCACGAAATCGCCCACGTCAGCCAGCGGCACTTCACACGCCGCTACATGGACTCGAAACGGCGCGGCCCGGCGGTGCTGGCCGCCATGCTGGCGAGCATCGCCCTGGCCATCGCTGGCAGCGGCGACGCCGGCATGGCCGGCATCGCCGCCACCCAGGCGGCGTCGATCCAGGCGCAACTGGCCTACTCCCGCCACAACGAATACGAGGCGGACCGGGTGGGCATGCAGATTCTCGCCGCCGCCGGCATGGACCCCAGCGCCATGCCGCGCTTCTTCGAGCGCATGCTGGAGCAGCAGCGCTATTCCGGCGACCCGCCGGAGTTCCTGCTCACCCACCCGCTCACCGCCGAGCGGGTCGCCGACTCCCGCGCCCGGGCGCGCTCGCTGAGCGCGCCGCCGGCCAATCCGTCAGCGTCCTTCGAGCTGGTGCGCGCGCGCATCCAGGCCCGTTACTTCGACGGCCAGGAACGGGCCCGGGATTACTTCGGGCGGCGCCTGGAGAGCAACGACCGCGTTCAGAAGCAGGCGGCGCGCTACGGGCTCGCCCTCACCGACCTGAAAGAGGACCGCTACGACGCGGCGCGCCGCGCGCTCACCGAGCTGGTGGAGGCGCACCCGGACCAGATCTGGTTCCAGCTGGGTCTGATGGAAGTGGATATGGATCAGGGCCGCTACGCCGACGTGATCGAGCGCGGCAAGGAGGTGCTCACCATCAATCCCAAGGACTACGCCGCCTCGGTGATGACCGCCCGCGCCTACCTGCTGAGCAAAAAGCCGGAACAGGCGGCGCCGCTGCTGGAGCCGCTGCTGCTGCAGCGCCCTAACGACCCGATGCTGTGGTCGCTGGCCGCCGACGCCTGGGGCAACAGCGACCAGAACGCCCGCGCCCACCGGGCCCGGGCGGAAGTGCTGTTTCTTCGCGGTCAGGATCAGGCCGCCCTGCGGCAGATGCGTTTCGCCCTGGACGAGGCCGACGGCCAGTTCGCCCTGCGCAGCAAACTGAGCGCACGCATGAGCGAAATGGAGCGGCTGTCCTCGGAGGAATTCTAGGGGCGCCCGGAACGGCGCCCCGATGGATCAGGGTTTAAGGCGGGCGCCGAACTCGAGCATGCGGTCCAGCGGCTTCATGGCCTTGGCCGCCAGGGCCGGGTCGACGAAGATTTCCTGGCCGCAGCCGTTGTCGTCTTCCAGCACCGCCAGGGTGTTTTCCAGGCCGTTCATGGCCATCCACGGGCAGTGGGCGCAGCTGCGGCACGCCGCGCCGCTGCCGGCGGTGGGCGCTTCCACGAAGGTCTTGTGCGGCGCCAGCTGCTGCATCTTGTAGAAGATGCCCTTGTCGGTGGCGACGATAAAGGTCTGGTTGTCCATCTCCTGGGCGGCCTTGATCAGCTGCGACGTGGAGCCGACCACATCCGCCATTTCCACCACCGACGACGGGGACTCCGGGTGCACCAGCACCGCCGAGCCCGGATAAGCCGCCTTCAGATCTTCCAGACCCTGGGCCTTGAACTCTTCGTGGACGATGCAGGCACCGTCCCAGCAGAGCACGTCGGCGCCGGTTTTACTGCGCACATAATTGCCCAGGTGCTTGTCCGGCGCCCACAGAATTTTCTCGTTGCGCTGATCCAGGTATTCGATCAGTTCCACCGCGATGGAGGACGTCACCACCCAGTCGGCGCGCGCCTTCACCGCCGCCGAGGTGTTGGCGTAGACCACCACGGTGCGGTCCGGATGCTGATCGCAGAACGCCGCGAACTCGTCTTCCGGGCAGCCGATGTCCAGGGAACAGGTGGCTTCCAGGGTCGGCATGAAGACCCGCTTTTCCGGGCTCAGAATCTTGGCGGTCTCGCCCATGAAGCGCACGCCGGCCACGATCAGGGTGCTGGCCGGGTGGTCGCGGCCGAAGCGCGCCATTTCCAGGGAATCGGCCACGCAGCCGCCGGTCTCCTCGGCCAGGGCCTGGATCTCGGGGTCGGTGTAATAGTGGGCCACCATCACGGCGTCACGGGCCTGTAACCGTTCTTTAATGCGCTGACGGTACAGTGAACGCTGATCGTCGGTGAGTTCGGTCTGCTCGTTAGCGCCCGCCAAATGGGCGCGCACGATCTCTTGGGCCTGTGCTGTCATACGGCATCACCACCCCAGGGTAAGGGGACTATCAATCGCTTGAGGCACCTGCTGTCCAGGATACCACTTTGGTCTCGGTGTCGGGATCATACCATATTGGTCTTAGCAGGACGCTGACCATGACCAAAAGCGACAGCCTCATCGTCTTATATGGACGCCGCGCCGCCCGGATTCAAGCCCTCGCCACCCCGGTAATCCGGGCCGGCGGCGAGCAGATGCACGGTGCTGATGGCCCGCTCCATGAAGGCGCCCTGGCAGTAACACAGGTAGTAATCCCACATTCTGCAGAAGCGTTCGTCGAAGCCCAGTTCACGGATGCGCGGCAGCGCGCTGATAAATCGGGCCCGCCAGTCCTCGATGGTTTTGCCGTAATGGGCGCCGATGTCTTCCAGCCCCACCGGCATCAGCCTGGTGTTCTTGCGCAGCGCCTGGCACATCACCGTCACTGACGGCAAAAAGCCGCCGGGGAAGATGTAGCGCTTGATGAAGTCCACGTTGTCGCGGGCGTATTCGTAGCGCTGGTCCGGCACCGTGATCGCCTGCAGCAGCAGCAGCCCTTCCGGCTTGAGGCGCTGGTTGAGCACGCGGAAGTATTCGTCCAGGAACTGGTGGCCCACCGCCTCGATCATTTCCACGGAAACGATGCGGTCGTAGCGGCCCTGCAGCTCCCGGTAGTCCTGCTCGAGCACCTGGATACGGTCGGACAGGCCGGCTTCGCGGACCTGTTCGCGGGCGAACCGGGCCTGCTCCCGGGAGATGGTGGTGGTGGTCACGCGCACCCCGTAGTGGCGGGCGGCGTGCAGCGCCAGACCGCCCCAGCCGG
>MDTA01211421.1_pt1 | contig 94870 bp, 88 predicted proteins | sample 811151 | NCBI WGS metagenome assembly MDTA01 (sample SAMN05326648, study PRJNA326480) | marine metagenome | isolation source: seawater | place: Indian Ocean: South | collected 2010 | reverse complement strand
GAACATCAATCTTTGAACCACAAAACCCCTGCCTCTGTCGCTCATTCTTGTCATCGAATTACTTGACCTATACAAGAATGACTGGTAAACCAAAACCAGTCACCCTGAGGAGCGTAGCGACGTGAGGGTCTTGTGGAGTGAAAGCAGAAGAGATTCTCACGCGGATTTTCAATCCGCTCAGAATGACGGGTTCTAGAAAGAGATCATCACGTCGGCGTGAACGCCTCCTCATGATGACGAGTGTATAAAATGAGATTCCCACAGTCGTTTCACTCCTTCGTAAAGGGAAGGGATTTATTTAGATTGTCGGTTTATCCGTCAAGGCGTTGAGCTTGAAGCTCATCCGTTTAATAGCCCAGGACCAGAGGAAGAAAATAGCAAAGGCGCACAAAGCCAAATAAGGCGCGATAGAGATTTGCGTAGAGCCTGGAATAAGAACCAAGAGCATGCCTTGAATCCCCGAGCCACCCAGTTTACCGATACGGCCACTGAGAACATCCACAGCAGCTTTACCTTTAACCCGTAGTTCGGCATCAAGCGGAATATAAGACATCTCGCGGGTGGTGTTAAAGAAGGAGTATTTACAAGTTTTAGCGGCCAAGTTTTGTACCAAGCCGATCCAACACGATCCAGCAATGGCTGTTACACCAAATAAACCAAAGACTGGTCCGCAACTATCACCATAGATGGCAATGACAAAAAATAACATCGCCGTTGCCAGGGAGACAATGGGGGTAACCATCGCGCTGTGCCGCCAGCTAAATTTGCGAACAAAGCTAGATCCCAAAAAGCCGATAAAGAACATTAGCACAGCAAAAATAAGATTATAATCACCCATAAAAGAAAGATAGTCTTGCTTGGCTGGATACATTTCCCGCACCTGGTTCTTCCAGGTAACCTCAACAAAATTTACCGAAATGTTGTAGCTGATGCCCAAAATGGCGATATAGGCCAGATAATCTGATTTAAAAATGTACTTAAAGCTTTGTAGCAAAGACATTTTAATTTTATTCTTTTTGGCGGGCTTGCCATGATCAGGGTGATAATGCTGTGCGTCTTCAACAACATTTTTTTGCATCCAGTGATACAGACACATGATCGCCACTATGAAGAACACAGTTGAAGACATCAGGAAGTTAATTTGGCCATCAACATCATTTGGAAAAAACATCTGAACACTTTTAGTGAGACCACCGGCAATCAGCATGCCAATGGAGCTGAAACTGGCAATCAACATGTAAAAGCGGCGGGCTTGTTCAACCGGCGTAATTTGGTTGGCAAACTGCCAGAAAAGAAACGTTAGAACAATGGCTGACCACATTTCCGCCATGACATAAAGAAGGGAATAGGACCAATAGCCAATAATGGGGAAAAACCAACGAAACCTTGGATAGAGGTCTTTGTAATTTTGGAGTTGTTCCTGGCTCCAATGTAAGGCATCGAGATTAGGGTGAATTAAGAAAACAAAGATCAAAAAGAAAGTGAGGAAAACTGAGAGAATACCGTGAAATAAAGTTCGCTGTGTGTATCGGTTAGATAGCCAAGAAAAAGCAATCACAAAAATAATTGAAGCCGGAAAAACACCAAATATTTTTAGATAATTAATGACCTCGGATCCTGAACCAGCCGTGGCAACAACCAGGGTATCTTTGAGATTGTGAAGCAGCCAAAAGTTAACAACGACAAAGACATGAATAAAGTTTAGTGAAAAGAATTTGGATAGTTCGTGTGAATGAACTGGAAAGAACCGCTGGCGGGTTTTAGAGTTAAACGAGGCAGGGCGACTGGGCGTCATCTCGTGCTTTCATATTTCTGATTGTTCACTAACATTGTTTGCAGGCGTTATCAAGACAAAAAAACTGATTTACAATTAATTTTATCCACGTAATACTTCATATCAAAAGTATGTAGTATATGAAACCTTTTTTCACCGTTATTTTTGTTCTTTTTTCATGCACCCTTGCTTTTGCTGATAAAAAAAATGATCTGTCTGGGCGCATTGTTATAACGTTGCGAGGCGAAGGATTAAAGGCCAATCGCGCAGATGATGTGTTGATAAGTAAAGATCAGTGGTTCTTGAAAGCCGGCATGCCAGAGAAAGGGCCTGTGCAGAAAAAGGGTAAGAAAGAATTGATACAAGGGCAGCCAGTTGCTTTGAAAAGTTTGTTAAACGATTATGTTAATGACATGGGGAAAGTTAAAAACGTTCGTGTGTATTTTGCCGCGGTTACAGGAACGTTAAAAGATGGCGCTGTTGCGCAGGAAAATGGCGAAACATTTGTTGTGTTGGATGTTAAAACGCTTAAAGAGAAAAGCTTGAGCTGGGACTTCCAGCAGCAGTATTTAACCATGCCAGTTAAAGCCGGCGGTGGTAAAAAAGCAACGCTGATGAATGTTTATAAAATTACAGTGGAGAATGAACTGGCTACCAAAGTGGCTTCTGCCTAACCAGCGCACGAAAAGAAAACACATCAGCTGAAATAATAATATACAGCGCTGTAAATAAAATAACTGTGATGAGTGTTGTGTAAAGTGCTTTCTTTTTAAAAGAAAAGTTTTGTGGTGCGCTTTTGGCAAGGCCCTTATCACAAGCCTGTTGCGATTTAAAATTAAAGGGAAGTACCAGTAAAAGAACAACCCACCAAATCATGAAAAAAACCACAATGCCGGTTGCGATTTGCATTAGATGTCCAGATCTTCTACAAAAGAAGCATTGGTTTCGATGAATTCAAAACGTTTCTCAGGATTACGCCCCATTAGGTTTTGGACAAAGGTTTTGATGGAAATTTGATCAGGTTCGGTTGGATCTTCTTGCAGCGTTAGTTGCTCTAGGATGCGCGTTTTTGGATTCATGGTATCTTTAAGTTGATCATCATCCATTTCACCCAATCCTTTAAAGCGCAGAATATCAACTTTTTTATTTTTAAACGTTGTGTTTAAAAGGGTTTCACGCTCCTCTTCATCCGTTGCATAAACGGATGTGGTGCCTGACGTTAAGCGATACAAAGGCGGGCGCGCTAGATACAAATGCCCATTCTCAACAATTTGCGGCATTTTTTCATAAAAGAAAGACATCAGAAGCGCTGCAATGTGAGCCCCATCAACATCAGCATCCGTCATGATAATGATGCGTTCATAGCGTAAAGCATTGATATCAAAGGTTGGACCAATGCCACACCCCAAGGCTTGGAGCATGTCTTTGATTTCTTGGTTGGCCAACATTTTATCAAGGGTGGCACTGACGACATTGAGGATTTTTCCCCGCAAAGGCAGAATTGCTTGGAATTGGCGCTCCCGGGCCCGCTTGGCCGTACCACCTGCAGAGTTCCCCTCAACGAGGAAAATTTCTGATCCTTTGGACTCACGCGAACTACAGTCAACGAGTTTTCCCGGTAAACGCAGACGTTGAGTCGCAGACTTACGATCGGTTTCCTTAAGGGCTTTTAGACGTTTGCGTTCCTCTTGGTTGGCGATGCTGATGTCGAGAATCTTTTGTGATTGTGATACATTTTTTGCAAACCAATGATCAAGGTAGTCGCGCAGGGAAGCCTCAATGAGGCGCGTGGCTTTGGCTGAAGCTAGCTTTTCCTTCGTTTGACCTTGAAACTGTGGATCTTTAATAAAAATAGATAGCAAAACCTGCGCATGGCTAAATATATCATCGGTGGTAAGTTTAGCGGCTTTTTTGTTTTTAACCATCTCGCCGAAAGCACGCAATGATTTGCCAAAAACACTTTTAAAACCGGATTCGTGGGCGCCACCAAGTGGGGTGGGGATGGTGTTACAAAAACTTGTGAAGCTATCATCTTTGTCGGGGCACCAATTAAGCGCCCACTCGATGGAGCCTTCATCGTTTGCAAAAGCAACTCGGCCAGCGAAGCTGTTTTCAAGGACACAGTCTTGGTTTTTAAGTTGATCTGATAAATAATCTAACAAACCATTGGGATAGTAGATCTCTTCTTGTGAAGGCGTAGCCGTATTAGCGACAAGATCGGGATCACAGGACCAATACAGTTTTACACCCTTATAGAGAAATGCTTTGGTGTGCAAGAGCTTTAGAATTTTCTCTGGCTTAAACTGACACCCTTCTTCAAAAATTGTTGCATCAGGCTGAAAGATAATTTCAGTACCCCGCTGAAAAGGCCTTTTATCGGTGAGAGGCGTCAGGACAGTTGTTGGAATGCCTTTTGAAAATTCCTGCATGACAACTTTTTGATCACGGACAACGGTTACTTTTAGAAAGTCAGATAAGGCATTAACGACGGAAAGGCCAACACCGTGAAGGCCGCCCGCTGTTTGATAGGCGCCTTCTTTAAATTTACCGCCCGCATGTAAAGTAGTCAAAATAACTTCCAAAGCCGATTGGCTTGGGTTTTTGGGATGAGGATCAAAAGGAATACCCCGACCATTATCTTTGATGGTTAGGAAATTATTAGCGGCAAGATGAACATAAATGGTTGTGGCATGACCGGCAACAGCCTCATCCATGGCGTTATCCAAAATCTCACTGGCTAAATGATGATAAGCGCGTAGATCGGTGCCACCAATATACATTCCTGGGCGATGGCGAACGGGCTCTAGCCCCTCAAGGACTTGGATATCTTCAGCGGTATAAGCTTGTTGTTTTTGCTGGACTGGTCTTTTGAAAAGTTCTGACATAGACGGATTATACCAAGTTTAAGGTGTCTCGCAAGAATCTGTCTTCAATAGCTGTTGTTCAATAAGCGTTATGATTTCAGACAAAGCTTGTTCAGTTTCCGCTTCAGCACGGTAGGTGAGGGCAGGTTCAGTATTTGAAGCGCGGATTAACCCCCAGCCATTTGGGAAAGACAATCGAATCCCATCAATAGTGATTGTATCTAAATTAAGCGATTTGACTTTTATTTTAATATCTTCCATGGCTGCATTCTTTTCAGCATGCGTGGGATATGTAACGGTGCGCTGAGCAATTGAGTAGACTTTGGGAAGTGTTTGCCAGCGCTCTGCAAAAGGCATATTTTGATCAATTGTTAAAGCCGTTAAAGCGCTGAATAACGCATCATCAACTTGGCAATAATCATGTGGGAAATAATGGTGGCCGCTATATTCTCCAGCAAACGCAATTTTTGGATCTTTTTTTAATTGCTGCTTAATCAGGGCATGGCCCGTGGGACAGAGGATTGCTTGTGATCCAAGCTCTTTAACGTGATCAAGAATTGTTTGGCTGGACTTGACATCAACAATGATTTTTGATGATTTTTTTTGACAAATATTCTCTGCAAATAGATAGCTCAGTTTATCGCCATTCCAATAATTTCCTGCACTGTCAATAATTCCCAGTCGATCCCCATCCATATCAATCCCAAACCCCAAGTCAGCCTTTTTTTCCAGAATGGCTTGTTTAAGAGAGGTCATATTTTTTTCAACGCTGGGGTCGGGTGTGTGATCAGGGAATGAAGCATCAGGCTGAACATTAATCATATGATGCTCTCCAGGTAAATGAGAAATAAGTTTGGTAACCAAGGGCCCACAAACGCCGTTTCCTGTGTCCCAGATATAAGTCTTTGAGGGGTGCAATGACAGACCCTTAAAATGATCAAGTAAGAAAGTAAGATACTGTTCTTGTAAATAGGCACCATCTAGCGCGCGTTCATGGATTTGTTGAATAGCTTCAGGCTTTATATTGTGAAGCAATAAATGAGCCAGATCATCGCCGCACAACGGCATCCCAAAAGCATCCATAATTTTAAAACCATTATACGGGGCAGGGTTATGCGAGGCTGTGATAACAATGCTGGCAACAACGGTGCCTGGTAAATCAAAGATGTCTTTTTTCAATGTGCACACATTGACAAGCGGAGTAGGGGCAAGACCAACGTCTATCACAGAGCCACCAACTTCGGTAATGCCGGTTATCAAAGCTTGTTTAAGCTGTGGATAGGAAGGACGACAGTCATGGCCAATGATAAATACTGGTTTTGCAACAGACGGTTGCTTTTGAAAATATACTGTTAGCGTGTGCCCAAGAACGTAGGCATCTTGAACAGTTAGGTTTTGATTAAAGATACCGCGTATATCATAACGCTGGACAATTTCAGAGCATAAACGGTGGTTCTTGAAAGCTTCAAGTGAAGAGAAATAGTTATGAAAGGTGGATGAATTAGCCATATTTTTTTGCCGAAGAACCAATTGGGATGCATGTTAATCCAAGAGCCTGCGCTCTTTGGCAATCAATAATATTTCTAAGGTCAATAATTAATGGTTTTGGCTGTGATGTGGCGAGGGCTGCTAAGTCTAATGCTTTATATTCTTGCCATTCAGTAATAATAACAATGGCCTCAGCCCCTTGTAGCGCCTGCTCCAATGTTTCTGCATAAGCACTAGCCGGGATATTAAGCTGTTGTTTTGCATTATCCATTGCTTGTGGATCATGAATTTTTAGATCAAATCCAGCCTCTGCTAGTTTTTCAATAATCGGAATCGCGGGACTATCACGGATATCATCTGTTTCGGCTTTGAAGGCAACGCCTAAAACAGCAACTTTTTTTAAGGCGTGATCGTCAAGTAAACCTTGAACACGTTGGGCCATGTGTTGTTTACGTATTTCATTGGCTTTGATAACTGTATCAACAATGGTAAGAGGCGTATTGTTCTGCTTAGCCGTGAATGATAAAGCCATGGTATCTTTGGGAAAACAAGACCCGCCATAGCCTGGGCCAGATTTGAGAAAGTCAGCGCCTATTCTTTTATCCAGCCCCATGGCTCTTGCAACATCGGACACATCGGCATCTGTTTTTTCACACAGGTTTGCTACTTCATTGATAAATGCAATTTTTGTGGCAAGAAAGCTATTGCTGGCATATTTGGCAAGCTCTGCAGAGGGAAGGCTGGTGAAGATAAAAGGAATACCTTGGCGCAAAAGAGGAGCGTACACATTGCGCATGGCTTGTTCTGCCTGTTCAGAGTCCGTACCAATTACAACCCGATCTGGGTATAAGAAGTCTTGTACTGCTGATCCTTCCCGCAGAAACTCGGGATTAGAGACCATGCAAAATTCCAAGCGCGGGTTCGTTTCTTTTATTGTGCTTGCTATAGTGCGATGTGTATCAACAGGGACGGTTGATTTGGTAACAATAACCACGCCATTCTTGCTTTTATGGGCAATGGTTTCAGCGCATTTGAATACGGCTGTTAAATCGGCTTCTCCGGTTTTACAGTTTTGGGGGGTGCCAACAGCGATGAACACAATGTCTGCCTTTGCTAAAGGGAGGTCGAAGTCAGTTGTGAAAAAAAGTCGTTTTTGATCAACATTGCTGAGGATAAGCTTTTCAAGCCCTGGCTCATAGATTGGTATTTTTCCCTGCTGAAGTGATTTAACTTTTGATGCGTCAATATCGATACACGTAACTTTATGACCCAATTCAGCAAAACATGTGCCGCTTACCAAGCCAACATAGCCAGTTCCAATAACTGCAATATCCATTAACACCCCCCCGATTTTGTGAGTGTTTTAAGAATGTCATGCATTTCTGTTTTTGTATCAATACGATTTAAAGCCAGAGAAATTGAGGCATTGATAAGACCAAGCTTTGTGCCGCAATCAAAACGTTGACCTTCAAATTCATATCCAACCAAAGGCGTTCCCTTTTGCCGGGTTTGTTCGATGGCATCTGTTAATTGAATTTCATTATTACGACCGGTTTTTAAGGTTTCAAGCTCTTTGAAGATGCTGCCTTCAAGAATATATCGCCCAATCACAGCTTTATTAGAGGGTGCTTGATCCAAAGTTGGCTTTTCAACAATTTGTTTTGCCTCAATTAATTGCCCATCTTGAGTGCCGCATTTAATCACGCCATATTGATGCACTTGATCATCCGGGACTTGCTGAATAGCTACCATATTTTGCCCAGGTTTGTAAGCTTCAATCATTTGTTTCAGACAAGGCGTTTGTGCGCTTATAAGATCATCGGCAAGCAAAATAGCTACAGGCTCATCGCCAATAAAGTTTCGCGCACACCAGACAGCGTGGCCTAACCCTAAAGGCATTTGCTGGCGGATATAACATATTTTTCCTGGATCAAAAACTACACGATCTATGTTTTCAATCAAGGCTTCATTATTTTGTTTCTCTAGCTCTGTATTCAGTTCGTAGCTATAGTCAAAGTGATCTTGAATAACGGTTTTTCCGCGCCCTGTTATAAAAATGAACTCTTCAATACCGGCGGCCTGCGCTTCTTCAACAGCATATTGAATAAGAGGCTTATCAATAACCGGGAGCATTTCCTTTGGGATGCTTTTGGTAGCTGGTAAAAAACGCGTGCCACGACCGCCAACGGGAAATAGAGCTTTACGCACCTTAGTCATGATTGAGTGTCTCCTGAAACAAACAGATGAAGATAAACTAGCAAAAACCTAGGCTGATGCAAGTTTTTCCTGCAAGTCCGGGTATTTAATTTCTCTCATCAAGCTGCGTAGTTCATTGCGTGCAGCAACTTGAGATAAAGTGAGAGGTTGGTTTAGTTTTTTAAGATCAATCAGAGTCAGGCCTTTTGGAAAGAGTTCTTTAAAAATAACCCGCTCACTGAATCCTTCAAGCAAGCGAAAGGCCAAACGTTTGGAAAGCTTTTCTAAAATCTCATCAATACGCTGACGGTTATTAGAATGAATGTTGGCTAAACGGTTGCGTAATACGATCCAATCAATGCTGGTTTTATCACGAACAGCTTTATGTTTTTTTTGTTCCCATACCCATTCGGCATAAATACTGGGCCGGGTCACTTCGAAGGTTTCACTATCGATATTACTTAAAACATCTAAATCAATAAAACTATCGTTCATGGGGGTGATTAAGGTATCGGCATAAGAATGTGCATAGCGGGCCAAGTGTGTATCATTGCCCGGCGTATCAACAACAATAATATGGCAATCTTTACGATCATTAATGGCTTGATCAAAGTTTTTTTCATCATCTTCTTTTGCCTGCGCTGTTGTTGGTGCGTGGCTTTTATGAATAGCAATGTGATCTGAGAGGCTTAGATCAGGAAGATGGCTTTTTTGATAGGCCTCACGATTATTGCAATACCTGGTTAGGGTGCCTTGCCGGGCATCCACATCAATGCTGCCAACTTTATACCCCATATCCAGAAGGGCTGTGATGATGTGCATAGCGGTGGTGGATTTTCCTGTGCCGCCTTTTTCATTTCCAAGGACAATAACGTAAGGCTTCTGTGTCATAAATACTGATTAAGGTAGTTAAGTGCATATACTACATGAAATCTGGATGGGGAGGTAGATTAAAATATTTGATTTTATTGGGTATATGAAGATAATAATTTAATAACAGTTAAGGGGAAATGCTTTGGGATGCTTTGTTTTACTTTTTGTCTTTATTTTAAATATTCAGGCATTTAATCCAGATATATACAGAGATAATTCTGATTTAGAAGTTTTTTTTAACTCTGCTGGTGTTAAAATTTTAAAGGGAGATAAACTTGTCAAGCAATACGGTTACCCCGAAAAATTTTCATGCTATTCTGGTTCGGTCCCCGACCTTGAGCTTTTTTTAACACGGTATAATGAGATTTGTCGTGGAAGGTTTGAGTTAAAAGTTTCTATTGATATGGGCAGTCATATTAGAAAACAAAATATATTAAGGGAAAAAGATTTTGTAACTTTATTGCCATGGATAAATCAGGAGGTGATGGGTTCATACCTCAATAATGTTACTGGATTAAAGATTTCATTTACCAATGATTTTTCCAATGAGGTTAAATTGTGGGCGGTACATTCTTTGCTTGGGGTTCGTAAAGAAAATCATCGAGGGGCCCCCTCTGCAACCAAAGATAAATTTGAGTATATTAATCTTAGTAAGCATGCAGAAAATGGTAAAGATAAGCTTATTCCGTTTAAATCGAGCCTTTTATATGAAAGTGGGCCTCTTGCTTTAAAAACTCTTGATATTCAAGGCGCCTTTTTAACACCTGATTTAGCACGGGGGATAGCTAGCATTTTGTCTAGAACAACTTCTCAAGAAGTGGCCTTAAGATTTTTTGATAGTGACTTAAGCAGTGAATTTTTTGGTGTGTTAGAAAAGTTTCTCCATTTAAGCAAAGTTTCTGAATTAAGAATACGCTCGTGCGGATTAACCGATCGGCACTTTTTACCTTATCGTGATGGAAATTTTAATGGAAGTTTGTTTCATTTACTTAGAAATCTATCGGAAAATTGCCGGGTTTTAGAACTGTCGGGCTGGGACAGGGATGCACTGCCTTTGCCTGAAGACTATCAAGAGAAATGTGTTGAGTATTTACTTGAAGAATTTCATCAAGAAGGTGTGGAAAATCTGTTGCCAGTTGAAACTATGCTTTGGATGTTGGTTGAGTTTGAGAAACTTGAGTTTTTATCTTTAGCAGGGATGGAACTTAGTTCTATCGAATATATGGTGTTGGCTCAAGTTTTACGGGTCATACCAAAAGTAAAAAAGCTTGATTTATCTTACAATGATTTTTTTATTAAAGATGAAAAGGGGAGTGATTGGTCGCCAAAAAGTCTATTTGAGGTTTTCTTTGCGCATGAAGGTTTAGAGCATCTGGGTCTATTGGATGAGAGGGATGCATTGCCTACTGAAGAAAAGAAAAAACTGGCTGACCTAGCAAGGGAAATTCGCTCTAAGAATAAAAAACTTACGGTTTTCAATTTCCCTGAACATACACAAAGCTATCTTAGGGAATTTGTGCCTGTTTAATTATCTTTAGCCAGTAATCCATCCACCGCCCAGAACCCGTGATCCGTCATAACATACAGCAGCTTGACCAGAGGCAACACCGTATTCTGGGGTGTCAAAATGAATGAGGGCTTCAGAGGCTGAGGTGAATTCAATTGTTGCTGGCACTGGATGGTGGGTTGAGCGTATTTTTACATGACATTTCATGGGCTCAGAATCTTTACGTCCGGCGAGCCAATTAACCTCTTTGATTTTAATTGATTTTTTTGCCAAAGCTTCTTGAGGGCCAACCACAACTTCATGACTTTCTGGGCGGATATCAACCACATACAGTGGTGAGGTGTCATCCTTGCGGCCACCAATGCCCAAACCTTTACGTTGGCCAATGGTAAAGCCAATAATACCTGGGTGTGTGCCCATAATCGTGCCATCAAGATGAACGATGTTACCGGGAACAATAGACTCGGGGCGTAGCTTACGCACAAGATTAGTGTAGTTGCCGTTGGGGACAAAACAGATATCTTGGCTGTCGGGCTTATCCGCTACTTCCAAACCAAAACGTTCAGCTAAGGCTCTGGTTTCTGCTTTCTCTTGTCCACCAAGGGGAAAGCGCAAGTAGTCTAGTTGATTTTGCGTGGTGCTGAATAAGAAATAACTTTGATCTTTTGTGGGGTCTATAGCGCGGTGTAGCTCAGCGCCATTCGCACCCATCAAACGGCGGACATAGTGCCCGGTAATTAAGGCTTCAGCATTTAGATCTTTGGCTGTTTTGTACAAGTCACGGAACTTTACGGTTTGGTTGCAACGAATGCAGGGAATAGGGGTTTCGCCTTTAAGATATGAATCGGCGAAGTCATCAATCACATCTTGTTTAAAGCGGGATTCGTAATCCAAAACGTAATGCGGGAAGCCCATTTTATCCGCCACCACTGAGGCATCGTAAATATCCTGACCCGCACAACACGCGCCTTTTTTTTCTAAGGCAAGACCATGATCATAAAGTTGCAAGGTAACGCCAACAACATCATAGCCAGCTTCAACCATGAGCGCTGCAGCAACCGAGCTGTCGACACCACCAGACATAGCCACAACCACGCGAGTATCTTGCGGTTTTTTAGTAAAGCCAAGGTCTGTTGGGTTTGTTGAGTGCATAATTAGTGTATTTGTTTGATTTATATGTGGCGATAATGATCCGTTTTTTCAAGAAAAAAGCACTAAAAAGTTGCTCAAATTTGCTCTAAAAAGCCGGGTTTGGGGATCAAAACAGGCCACTTTTAGAACAAAATGAAGAGGGTGATTTTAGCCCCGTTCTTCGATCCAGGCAGCTTGAATGGCTTCTAATATTTTTTCATTGCACTTATCTGGATCGTCATTAAAATCTGGCAACTCCTGGACCCATTGCCATAAATCCGTAAAGCGAAGATACACGATATCTACATCGGGTCTGGCTTCCTCCAATTCAATGGCAATATCTTGGATGTCTGTCCACTTAAGAGACATGGTTAGTCCAACTGCATGTTACGCGTACCTTCAGGCAAGCGAACTGTGATGCCATCTAATTCATCGGTGATGATAATTTGGCAGCCAAGACGGGATGTGTGGGTTAAGCCAAAAGCAAGATCCAACATGTCTTCTTCATCTTCTGATGCTTCATCAAGTTTTTTGTACCACTCAGGATCAACCACAACGTGACAAGTGGAACAAGCCAAGCTGCCTTCACAAGCACCTTCAAGATCTATGTTATTGGCATGAGCAACTTCAAGTAGAGACAGGCCAGCTGGGGTATCAACTTCGATTTTTTTTTCATCAGGGGTTACAAAAACAACGCGGGGCATATCAACTCCATAAAATATTATTCATGTGATAATACGAATTCGGGTGAGAATCCAGCTAATTCTGTCAAGGCAAGTGCTTCTACGGTTTGAAACATTTTTTCAGCCAAAGCCACACGATTGAGTTCTGTGAGGCGATCATTTAAAACATCGCGCAATTGATGCAAATACAGAACATCTTGTGCGGCGTATGCTTTTTGGGAATCAGTTAAAGGATCTGCAGCCCAATAGCTGGTCTGGCAGGTTTTGTCTAATTGAACGTTCAAGAGCTCTGCGCACAGGTCTTTTAATCCATGCCTTGGCGTGTAAGTGCGAGCCAGCTTTGAGGCAATTTTTGTGCAATAAATATTTGGAAGGTCACATTTAAAAGCATTTACCAAATGGGCGACATCAAAACGGGCGTAATGAAAAATCTTCTGACACTTCGGGTCGGTCAAAATTTTAGTCAGAACGGGGGCGGGTTTTGGTGTAGAGTCGATTTTAACCAAATGCGCCGTGCCATCACCATTAGATACTTGGATCAAGCACAAACGATCGCGATTTAAATGCAAGCCCATGGCTTCTGTGTCTAGCGCAACAGCTGTGCCAGGATTGAAAGAGCCGGGTAAATCGTGGTTGTGCAAGTGAATGGTCATTTAGAACTGTCTTTTTTTCTTTTTAGCAAACCAGGTATTTATAGGCAAGGATGTTACTTCTTTTTTACCAAGGCCTTGAATACACCATGAAGTGTTTGAATTTCTTGTGATGTTAAACCAGCGCGTGTGAAAATATTCTGAAGATTTTGCAGCATCAAAGGCTTTTTGCCAGCTGGTTTAAAAAAATTGCATTCATCTAAAAATTGTTCCAATTGGCTTAAAAGAAAAACCAGTTCTTTTTTGGATGCTGCTTGCATTTCTTTGGCGCAAGATTGAGGTCTTTGGTAAAGGTAATGACAAACCAAAATGACCGTTTGGGCCAGATTCATCGATGAAAATGCTGGGTTAGTTGGGATTGTGATTAATTGATCAGCTAAGATCAATTCTTGATTGCTCAGTCCAGACGCTTCAGCGCCAAATAGAATGCCCATGTTATGTTGGTGGCTGGGGGTTAATTGCGGTAAATCTATCACAGGCTTTACCATATCGCGCTTGCGGGCGGTTGTAGCATAAACCATAGACAAATCAGCAATCGCTTCTGCAACAGTACTGTAGACAGTGGTTTGGCCCAAAACAGTATCTGCGCCAGCTGAGGCGGGATAAGCATCGGCATGGGGCCAGCCCTCACGGGGATCAACCAAGCGTAACTGATCAAAACCAAAATTGAGCATGGCCCGGGCAACCATACCAATATTTTCAGGGAGCTGAGGGCGAACAAGAATGATTGTGGTCATGATACTCTGGTAATGTTTGCAGCGCGTTTGAGCCGGTCATTAATGGCAATGCCAGCGCCAATGTTTGGGATAGGGCAAATGGCAATTGGCTTACCAATTTTTTCCACTTTTAATAGCAAACTGTAAAGATTGTGACTGGCTTCTATCAAGCACTCCTTGGGGCTGAGGTTATAATCACAAACCATATCGCCAAAGCCAATTAAAATTTCATCAGCGATTTTTGAGGATACGTTGATGCGTAAAGGCACGGTGGGTGCATAATGCAAATCAAGCTGACCTGGCGCTGTAATGTTTTTGGTTTTTGCATGAGTGTTCATCTTCAGACCAGTTGTTTGTTCAATTTGCTCAATGCTAAGGGTGCCAGGGCGTAGAAGCGTGGGCATATCCGATGTTGTGTCAATGATGGTTGATTCAAGGCCCATCTGGCTTTGGTCACCTTCAAGAATGGGAATGCTGGGAAAGTATTGCCGAACATGATCAGAGCAGGTGGGGCTGATACGGTTGGATACATTAGCGCTGGGGGCTACAATGGGTATGTTGACTTCTTTTAATAATTCTTGGGTGATGGGATGGGAAGGACAACGCACCGCGACTGTTGGCAGGCCAGCGCGAGCGCTATCTGTGATTTTAGACGGATCCGTTAAGGGCAAAACCAATGTCAAAGGACCAGGCCAAAAAGTGTTGGCAAGTTGTAGGGCAGCATTATTAAACTGGGCAAATTCTTGAGCTTGTTTAACAGAAGGCACATGAGCGATCAAAGGATTATGACTTGGCCGTCCTTTTAGTTCAAATATCTTTTTGACAGCTTCTGCTGAATCGGCGCGTGCACCCAGGCCATAGACCGTTTCGGTTGGAAAGGCGATAACTTGGCTGTTGAGGAGGAGCTGGGCTGCTTTATGAATGAATTGTTTGTGCATTGAATTAATATAGTTAGGGACAATTAATAAATCTAGTTTTCTCTATAGTTTCTAAATTTGTTGACAATTCAAAAGCTATGCGGAAATATTAGTTATAATAACATGGAGATTTCTTTGAAAATTCAAAAAACTTTTTTTACCTTATCTATTTTGCTAACGCCCTTTTTTACAGGTTCGGCAGAAAAGAAAAACTCAACATATACCCAAGAGCAAAATTCAGTGGCTTATACAAAAATCTCAGCAAGGCCAGGTTACTGTAAAACAGCATACTTCGGCTCGGCCCTGTGGCTTCTTCGTCAACTTTTAGTGGATTATGAACAAAACAAGTGGTTGTTAACAGGTGTATTCGGAAGCTTGAACCCAACAGGTGGATTTGCTAAATGTCTTGAAATTCTTAACCGTGAGGGTTTAAAGGATAAGCCTCAAGATGTCAAAAAAAGAGGGGAATTGGCTAAAAAACTTTTTAAGTTAAACAAAGCTCTTAGCCCCAAAGGAGGTTATCCATACATAGGTAAAATGATTGCAGGGCTGATTGATTTTGCAATGGAAGAAACACCAAAAAACAAGCTTGATTTTGACCTTATTGGACTGGGTGGTCAAGAGGTTACAATAAGACAAGCAAAAACACTCTTGATGGCGATAACAAATCCTTTAACCGGAGATCTTATTGATAATAAAGATTACTTAGCTTTTGTTTATAAAAGTTTTATAAGTGATCCGGCCGAATTTGTTCAAGCATATAATAACGTTAACGAGTCAGCCGTTGCACGTTGTGATTTAAATAATCTATCAAATTGCATGTCTAAAGCTGACAAAGCTTGTAAGCAAAAAGATCCAAAGTATTTTGCGGCTTATGTATTTGACGCTGTTGGGGAAACCAGGCTTGTTAAAACGCTAGACGGTTATTTAGCGTCAGGTAAAACATATGCTGTGCATCCAGATAAGATTTCTAAGATATTCCCAGATTATGGAGATGCTTTCTGTGTATCTAAGGTTTTAAAGCAAAATTACAAAGAGGGTGTACCCTTTGTCTTGTTAAGATAAAAAAAATTACTTCAGGGACTTGAAAGTAAAAAATCAGTGCCTATATCAAGGGTGTAGTCATCGCAACGATGGCTGCTTTTGAGAAAGGCTAATCACTTAGCCTTTGTTCATCATAGCCTCCCTGTTAGACTTGACCGGATCTTCGGATCTGGTCTTTTTTTGTAATCAATCACTCCAGTCACATGTGAGTCGAGGGATTGAATGATCTGCCCATGATTATCGATGATCGCACTGATCCCGGTGCTGGCAGCTCGGACCAAGGGAAGATTAGATTGAATAGCGCGAAAGCGACTGATCTGCACGTGTTGATGCGGGCCTGTTGAACGACCGAACCAAGCATCATTGGTTAGATTTAAAATCCATTTTGGTTTGCTTGGATTGCTGGCAACAAGGTTACTAAATAATGTTTCAAAGCAAATTTGTGGACTGAAATTTATCATGGGCCCAAGTGTGATGGTTTCTGGTTTAGAACCTGAAAGCGTTTGAATAGCGCCGCCTGCAAGGGTTTGTAGATTTATCGACAAGTATCTGCTGAGAAAGTCTGAGGCAGGCACATATTCACCAAAGGGAACCAAGTGATGTTTACGGTATTGATCAATAATCGTGCCTTCATTATTCAGGGCAATGAGCATGTTGTGAACATTTAGTGGGTCATCTTTAATGTCATTGAGAATACCTGTGATCAGATATTGCTGGGCGCTAAGGGGTTTGGTAATGAATTGAAGAAGAGAAGGCGTGAGTCTGTAGGTAAGAGCAGCCTCAGGCCAAATGATTAGATCAACAGAGTTGTAGCCTGGAGCGTATGTGAGGCGCAATATTTTTTTTAAGTTGATTTGTTGATAGTCTGGATGCCACTTGATTTTTTGCGGAATGTTAGGTTGAACAATGCGCAGACTGGGCACATCATGCATTTTAGTTGGCTTTGCAAGGCGTGATAAACCCCAAAAATAAGCCCCTAAAAATGACAAAAACAGGACTAAAATGATCAAAATTGGGCTTAAATGAGACGAAATAGCGCCTGTTTTAGACCTTTTTGAGCACCAAATATAGTAAGAACTTCCCCATAGAATGGTTAAAAACGAAAGGCCATGAATGGTGAGAGGATAGGCGATTTGGGCAATGGGAAGACTGCGGTGCCAAACATAACCAAGTAATGACCACGGAAAGCCACCAACTGGAAGATATAAAAAAGCTTCCATGAGTGCCCAGCTAAGGGCAAATAGGAAAACCCGCAGAACGCCACTGAAGCGCATCCAGGGAATCAGAGCCCATGAAGCCCCCATAAACAAAGCACAGATAGCTGGAATCCCAAAAAAGGTAAGAGGTATTAGCCAGAGAAATTGGTCAGCGTTAACGAGCAGGCAACGCGGAATCCAATAAAGGCTGATCAGAAAATACCCAAAGGCAAAAGACCAACCCAGTTTGAGCCGTTTAAATAGCTTTGAACTGGATGAATCTGGAAAGGTCAGCAGAGCAAGACTTGGAGTAATAAGCGGCGTTAAGATAAAGAAGGTGGGCTTAAGATTGGCAAGGCCAAGTAAGACACCAATAATGAATAAAAGGAAAGCATGGAACATGATTAGCCTGATTGGTATGGATCAGCGATATTGTACTGAGCAAGGAATTTTATTTCATAGGCCTCCATAACTTCAGCCTCTTCGGTTAATTCGTGATCATAGCCTAATAAATGCAAAAGGCCATGAACAAAAAGATGGATCAAATGATCTTGGTGGGATTTGTTTTGTGTTTCGGCATCTTTGATCATGGTATCGAATGACAGGATAATATCACCAAGTGAAATGGGGTGCTTCGTTAAAGCATCTTGAATAGAGTCCAGATCATCAAACTGCTGGAATGAGAGAACGTCGGTCGGCTTGTTTTTATTGCGATATTGATGGTTAAATTGTTGGATTTCATGATCATTGGTAAAGAGAAGAGATACCTCTGTTTTTGTCGAATCAATGCCGTGCTCAGCTAGAATAAAGCAGTAGATGTCTAGTAAGATGTCGTCTGATGTTTCTAAAAGTTTGTTCCAGCGGGGATCATTGATTGTTTGTATGAGATTGTTATTCATGGTTGATAATTTAACTGTAGGCCTCAATGATATCTGCAACCAAAAGATGGCGCACAATATCGGCAGATGAGAGGGGTATAAAGCCAATCTTAGAGATGTTTTTTAGACGCTTAATTGCATCTTCAAAGCCAGACTTTTCATGCTTCATAAGATCATTTTGTGTGGGATCGCCGGTAATGATCATGTGGCTGTTCTCTCCAAGCCTTGTGAGGAACATTTTCATTTGACCCACAGTTGTATTTTGAGCTTCATCAAGAATAATAAAAGCATTGGCAAGGGTGCGTCCACGCATAAATGCCAGCGGTGCAATTTCGATGGTACCTGTTTCAAGATGATGCTTAAGCCGATCAGCATCAAGCATTGCCTGCAGTGAGTCGTAAATTGGGCGGAAATAAGGATCGAGTTTTTCTTTCATATCTCCAGGCAAGAAGCCGATTTTCTCACCCGCTTCAACAGCCGGACGCGATAGGATGATACGATCAACTTCTTTCTTTTTTAAAGCTGAAACAGCCGCGGCTACAGCTAAGAAAGTTTTGCCCGTACCAGCAGGGCCAGCGCAAAAGACCATATTCTTGCTTTTGATCAGTTCAATATATTTTTTTTGCTGTGGGGTTTTAGGAAAAATTTTAAGTTTGGGGGTTTGAAAGTAAATATTTTTAATCGTTCGACCATCTTCACCACTGCTTAATTTGGCGTATACATCAATGTCTCGGTTTGTAATGAGGTGGCCTTTCTCTGCATGGTGGTAGAGTTCGTGTAATAGTTTGCTGATTTTTTCTGTAATCTCGGGCGTGGCTTGGAACTCGATTTGATTGCCCTTGTGCGATAAAGGTATCTGATAATGTTTTTCGATATACTTTAGGTTTTTATTGTTGGGGCCAACAATTTCAGAAAGAAGGCGATTGTTGTCAAACTTAAGAATGGAACGATCGATCATGCACCTACTTTTTTAATTATTATACATAGCCGTTAAACTGTTTAAAGTACTATCTGTGATTGTAACATCGTATATCTGCCCAATTTCAAGAGCTGGATTTGTGATGTGAACTCCTTGAAGATAAGGGGAACGGCCAACAAATTGGTCTTTGTGACGGCCTTTTCTTTCAATGAGCACAGGCATGGTTTGACCAATTTTTGATTGATTAAAAGCTGTTTGCTGATCCCTTAATAAGGCTTTAAGGGCGGCTAAACGTTCATCTTTAACGTGTTCTGGTACTGAGTCTGGATAAACACTTGCCGGCGTTCCGGGACGTGGACTGAATTTGAAAGAGTAAGCCTGAGCATACGTAACGCGCTCGACAAGATCCATGGTTTGTTGGAAATCAACATCCTTTTCGCCGGGAAAGCCGACGATGAAATCAGATGACAATGAGAGGTCAGGACGTGCTGCACGGAGCTCTTCAATGATTTCAAAGTATCGTTCACGGGTGTGCTGGCGATTCATGGTTTTTAAAATGTAGTCTGAGCCTGATTGAACAGGAAGGTGCAAATATGGCATCAGTTTCTCACAGGATCCATGTACCTGGATAAGTTCTTTTGTCATATCGCGTGGGTGCGATGTTGTATAACGAATGCGATCCAATCCATCAATCGTTGCAATTTCTTGAATCAGCTGCGCCATGGTCCATTCGCCCTTGCCATTGGGCGCAACACCATGATAGGCCGTAACATTTTGGCCAAGAAGCGTAATCTCGCGTACGCCTGCTTTAACCAAATGTTTTGCTTCGCTGAGCACTTCTTGGACAGACCGGGAAAATTCAGCGCCACGTGTGTAAGGAACACAACAAAAGGTGCAAAATTTATCACACCCTTCTTGGATGGTAAGGAAGGCTGTGGTGCTCTCTATAACCTCAGGAAGGGCGATTTCATCAAACTTTGATTCATGGGGGAAATCAACCTCAACGATTTTCTCTCGTTTTTTACCTTTGGGGCGAACACTATTCCGTTCGGCACGTTCAATCATTTCGGGGAGGCGGTGATAAGTTTGAGGCCCTAAAACAATATCAACATAGGGTGCGCGCCTAATAATCTCAGCCCCTTCAGCTTGAGCAACGCAGCCAGCCACAGCAATAATCATGTGTTGGCCGTTCTGTTTTTTGAGATCTTTAAAAACTTTAAGGCGGCCCAATTCTGAGAAAACCTTTTCAGCAGCTTTCTCACGGATGTGACAGGTATTAAGAATGATCATGTCACTGTTTTCTGGTGTATTGGCAAGTTCATAGCCATGCGGACGTAAGACATCTGCCATTTTGTCAGAGTCATACACATTCATCTGACATCCATATGTTTTAATAAAAAGACGTTTCTGCGTCATAAAAAAACCTGCATTAACAACCAGGTGTCATATACAGGTTTTTTCTTGAAATGTCTAGAATAGACAATGGTATTTAGGAGGCAGCTTTCTTGCGGCGGCCATTAACACCAAGGCCAATTACTTTTGCAAGCTTGCTTCTTTTTTCTGCATAGTTTGGCGCAACAGTTGGGTAGTCTGTTGGCAAGCCCCAGCGCTTGCGGTATTCTTCCACAGACATGCCATAAACAGCGCGCAAATGACGCTTGATCATTTTAAGTTTTTTACCGTCTTCAAGGCAAATGATGTGATCGTCGGTAATTGATTCTTCGATAGGCACAGCAGGGACCAGATTTGATTGTACATGCGTTGTATTGTTTCTAAGGTTGGCAACAGCTTTGTATGTTGAGGACAAAAGAGCGGGGAGTTGTTCTTGGCTTACTTCGTTATTTTTAATGTAGGCACTGACAATATCGACAGCGTAGCGGATCGTGTTTTCTTTTAAGTTTACATCGCTATTCGCGTGCGTAATACCCTTGTTCATAGAATCATTCATCATATACCCCTTAGTATTTATTATATTTTTTCTGGTTTATATATGAGGAGTTCTATTTTTTCAAGAATATATTCAGACAAATTTTCTATTTTTACGATTAAATATTAAAAAACATATCTTTCATCTTTTGAGAATTTGTTAATTACTCGCTTTTGATAACAAGTGTTTTTGGTTTCTAAGGCCACCACATCTCTGTATGATAAATTAAAAACTCACTTATCTTATGAATAGTTATCTTGAATCTGCCCTACGAAATAAAACATCTCATTATGCAGAGGCAGAGCAGCAGATGATTATGAAGGCTTATAAGTTTGCGGAAGAAGCACATGCCGAGCAAACCCGAAAGTCTGGTGATCGATATATTATTCATCCTGTTGCTGTTGCCTGTCTGTTGGCAGATATGCGTTTAGATATGTCTTCGGTCATTACGGGGCTTCTGCATGATACGGTGGAAGATACAAATGTTACTTTGAATGATATTAAAAAAAATTTCACAGATGAGATTGCCTATTTGGTTCAGGGCGTAACCAAGCTTACCAAAATTGAACTGTCTTCCCACCATACGAAACAAGCAGAGAACTTTCGTAAACTTGTGATTGCCATGTCGGAAGATATGCGGGTTTTATTGATAAAGCTTGTTGATCGCCTGCATAATATGCAAACCCTCTATCATGTAAAATCAGAGGAAAAAAGACGCCGGGTTTCTGTTGAAACAATGGAAATATATGCGCCCTTGGCGGAACGAATTGGTATGCGTAACTTGCAAGATGAACTGCAAGACCTGGCCTTTGCAGAGCTATATCCACAAGCCTATGAATCAATTCGCTTACGATTGGATACCATTGAGCGTGAGGGAATTACGCAGATTGAGAACATTGTTAACAAGCTGCGTGAAAGCTTGGTTGAAACAGGGTTGTCTGCAGAAGTGCATGGTCGCTTGAAAACGCCTTATTCTATTTGGCGGAAGATGAAAAAGAAAAATATTCTTTTTGAACAAATTTCCGATGTGATTGCCTTTCGCGTTGTGGTGTCATCGGTTGCTGATTGTTATCAAGCGCTTGGCGCCATCCATAATGAGTATGTGGTGGTGCCTGGAGCATTAAAGGATTACGTTAGTATGCCGAAGCCTAACCATTATCAATCCTTACATACAGCAGTTTACTTTGAAAATAAGCGTATTGAGGTGCAAATCAGAACCCATGAAATGCATAAAATTGCTGAATATGGTGTGGCAGCGCACTGGGAGTATAAGCAAAATGCCCATCTAAAAGAGGGGCGGCAATATAAGTGGCTGCGTGGACTGTTGGATATTTTAGAAAATGCTAATAACCCAGAAGAATTCCTAGAGCATACAAAGCTTGAAATGTTTCAAGATCAAGTTTTTTGCTTCACGACAAAGGGCGATTTGATTAGTCTTCCCAAAGGATCAACCTGTATTGATTTTGCCTATGCTGTGCATTCTGAGGTTGGTAATCGGTGTATTGGTGCCAAGGTGAATAACAAAATGATGCCCTTGCGGACTGTCTTAGGCAATGGAGATCAGGTTGAGATTATTACTTCGCAGCACCATGAGCCTTCGCCAACATGGGAGCGGTTTGTTGTAACCGGTAAAGCCCGAGCCAGTATCCGGCGTTACATACGTTCAAAGCAGCAAGATGAATTTAAAGAGCTGGGTGCAGCGATCTTAAAAAAAGCTTGTCAGCAAATTGGTGTGACGTATAAGCCAAAAGATTTTTCAGCACATTTAGAACGGTTCAAATGTAGCAATCATGATGAATTATGTGTTTTGCTGGGAAGTGGTGATTTAACTGCACGAGAAGTAATAAAGCTTGCGCATAAAGACCAATTTATAAATGCTCAGCCAGCTGATCCAGCCGAGGAAGATCCTGTCCTTAAATTGCCGCGTTCGATTAAAAAAAATCAGAAGTCCAGTTCGAAAGAAAAAGATCCGCAGGCGCTGGCGATTAAAGGCCTTATTCCAGGAATGGCAATTCGTTATGGATCGTGTTGCCATCCACTGCCTGGGGATAAAATAATTGGCGCTGTTGTTTCGGGTAAGGGGATTACTATTCATACATTGGAATGCAACAACCTAAAACATTATGAAAATAAGCCTGAAAGGTTGATTGATGTTGCCTGGGACGAAACGGAAATGGACATGTTCATTGGACGAGTGTTTATGGTTTTGAAAAACGCACCTGGGGCTTTGGGCTCTGTATCAAACATAATTGGCCATGCAAGTGGAAATATTGTGAACTTGAAAATTCTGCGCCGAATGAATGATTTCTTTGACTTGCTTGTTGATATTAATGTACAAAATGTAGAGCATTTAAACTCTATTATGGCATCTCTGCGTGCGACAACGTTGGTTAGTTATATTGAGAGGAAATAGAATTTTATCATGATATTAGGCATTGGCAGCGATTTGGTTAACCTGGAACGTATTGAGCGTATGGTCAATGAATATGGCCAACGTTTTTATGACCGAATCTTAACCCCCGCTGAGCAAGCTTGCTTGAGCGAGTTATCTGAAAAAAATAAAATCCCTTATGTTGCTAAACGGTTTGCAGGGAAAGAAGCCGTGGCAAAAGCCCTGGGCACAGGGTTTAGTGATGGTTTATCTTTTAAGGACATAGAGATCCTTAATTATAAAAATGGGCGTCCTAAAGTTGTGTTGAAGGGGGCGGCTATTGATATTTTATCGTCTTTAAATGTAGATAACAAAAAAACAGATATTGCTATAACGTTGACGGACGAGCCGCCGTATGCGCAAGCAACTGTTATTATTTCAACAAGTTGATAAAAATTTAGATTAGGTGTCATTGATGTTACTTTCCTCCTTAAATGTACAGATACCTATTTTATTGTTCCGCATGTTTATTGCGGAGCCTTTTGTTGTTAATTCACCAGCTATGTATCCTACATTTAGTGTGGGAGATTATGGGTTTATTAATAAAATTAATTATATTAAACAACCTAAAAGAGGTGATGTCGTTAGCTTTATTGGTAAGGGTGTTCCTGTGCTATATATCAAGCGCGTCATAGGTTTTCCGGGTGAAAAAATTGAATTCATAAAAGGTGTTATTTACATTAACGATAATCCATTACTCCTTGAAAGAGTCGAGGATTACACTGAGAAAACTATTCTTTTAACCCGAAAAAGGCCGCAATATATTGAGACTTTACCAAATGGGCACAAACATAAGATTTTGCGTGATGACCCTGAGGGGAATTTGCCATCCGATAATATGGGCCCTTACTATGTGCCTGAAGGGCACTATTTTATGGTGGGAGATAATCGTAATCATTCAGGCGATAGTCGCTATGATTCACCGGTTGGCTATGTGCCATTTGAAAACTTCTTGGGTCCTGCGCAATTTATTATACGTTTAACCGATCAGCTGCCTTATGCTCGATTAACTTTTCTTAAGCTTACCAGTTGATAAAAAATTTAGATTAGGAGTTCTTATGTTACGATCCGCACTTTCTTTCCTTGGCATGTTGGCGTTGGTATTTTCGCTGCGCTTTTTTGTGGCCGAGCCTTTTGCCATTCCTTCGCCCTCGATGTATCCAACATTAATTGAAGGGGACTATTTATATGTTTCCAAGTTTAACTATGGATATAGCCGTTATAATCTTCATTTATTTGGCTTGATTCGTGAGATTTTTCCAAATGCACCAAAATTGTTTGAGGGACGGATTTTTGCCAAAGAGCCAAAACGAGGTGACGTTGCTGTTTTCTTGGGCGAGCATGATTTGGTAAGATATGTGAAGCGTGTGATTGGTTTGCCAGGGGAAAAAATCGAATTTAAAAAAGGCGTGATTTACATTAACGATAAGCCACTTCCTCTGGAAAGAATTGAAGATTATAGAGGGCGAACAGTTCTTTCAACTTCTAAAACGCCGCAGTATATTGAAACCTTGCCAAATGGGTACAAACATAAGATTTTGCGCGATGACCCAAATGGTAATCTGCCATCGGATAATATGGGACCTTACTATGTGCCTGAAGGGCGCTATTTTATGGTGGGAGATAATCGTAATCATTCAGGTGATAGCCGCTATGATTCACCGGTTGGTTATGTACCATTTGAAAACTTCTTGGGTCCTGCGCAGTTTATTTTCTTTTCCATCGATTCCAGTTTTTGGGATATTTGGCGTATATGGGAATGGCCTGAAATAATCCGCTTGAAAAGGTTCTTTACGTTGATTGTATGACGCAATCCATAGCATCCCTTGCGGAACTACAAAATCGAATTAATTATCATTTTAATGATATCGGACTTTTACAAAAAGCCCTTAGACATTCAAGCCAGGTTAAAAAAAACAGCCTAAATGACTTCGAACGCCTTGAGTTTTTGGGAGATCGTGTGGTGGGGTTATGTTTAGCTGAATCGCTTTATGAAAATAACAATCAATCTAAAGAGGGCGCTCTTGCTAAAAAATTTTCTTATTTAGCGAGCCGCGAGGTAATGTCAGAAATTGCCCAGGAAATTAATTTAGGTGCCTATCTGATTGTTGCCAAAAATGATGACTTGTTGAAAAAAAATAATCAATCGGTGTTGGCAGATGCGCTGGAATCTTTGTTTGGCGCTATTTTTCTAGATGGTGGATTTGAGTCTGGGAGATGTGTTTTTAAAAAATTATGGGCCGATAAGTTTGATGATGATGCGGGAATTATTGCCTTAGAGGCAAAATCAACACTACAAGAATGGGCCCAGGCAAGGGGACTTGAGCTGCCAAAATACCAAGTTATCAATGTCACGGGTCCGGATCATGACCCGCGCTATACAGTGCGCGTTGAAGTGGATGAACGATCAATAGAGGCCGAGGGTTCCTCAAAAAAATCAGCTGAACAGTTGGCGGCAAAAAATCTATTTAACAAATTGATGAGTGGTACGTAATGGAAGAGCAAACAAAAACCTTTGCTGGATTTGTGGCTATGATTGGATTGCCCAATGCAGGCAAGTCGTCATTAATCAATGCGATTTTAGATCATAAGGTTTCCATTGTCTCACGCAAGCGGCAAACAACCCGTATGCCAATTATGGCGGCTTTATCACAAAAGCCTTATCAAATTGTTTTTGTCGACACGCCTGGGGTTTTTAAACCGAAAGGGCAATTTGAAGAGGCGATGGCCCATTCCATTGATCAAGGGATCAGCGATGCAGATGCTTTAGCGCTTATCGTTGATGCGCGCAGGCGAGATTGCTATGGCGTGAATGAAGAATTAGTGCAACAAATGCGCAACCAAAAAAAGCCTGTGATTGTGGTTTTAAATAAGTCTGACTTGTTGAAACAAACAGATCTTTTGCCAATTATTCAACAGTTCAGAGACCAGCTGCCAGAGAGTGAAATCATCGTTACTTCCGCAATACAAAAAACAGGCCTGGGGCAATTTGTTTCTGTCTTAAAAAGCTTTATGCCCGAAAGCCCCTGGTTTTATGATGATACGTGTTCAACATCGTTATCTGAAAAAATACAAGCAGCCGAGCTGACGCGCGAGCAAATATTTGATTTAATTCACGATGAAATTCCTTATCAAATCTTTGTGGAGACTGATAAGTTTGAAAAAACGAAAAAGAATGAATTGATCATTTATCAAACCATTTATGTGCAACACAAGCGCCATGTGGGTATGTTTTTGGGATCTAAAGGCCAGACGATTAAACTGATCAACCAACGGGCACGGGAGCAAATGACTGAAATTTTTGGCGTGCCGTGCCATCTGTATTTGCACGTGAAAGTTGATGCAAAGTGGCAATCCAAAAGCTTTTTCTATCAAGCTATTGGGTTGAAGGGATGAGTGGTGGTCAGTTGGCAAGACACAGGCATTCTTATTGGCAGTCGTAAGCTTGGTGAAAGTAAGCTGATTTTAACGCTGTTTACGCAGTCGAACGGGCTTGCCAAAGGGGTGCATCGCCCTTCTAAAAAAAAACAATCGGCTATATCACTGGGCGCTTCGTGTGCGTGTAACTGGCAGGCGCGCCTTGAATCACAACTTGGGCACTGGCAGCTTGAAGTTATGCGGGATCCAACAGCGCATCTTATTTTTGATCCCATCAAGATTGATGTTCTGCAATACGTATGCCAACTTCTAACAGTGGTTTTGCCCGAGCGTCATTCATATCCGGAGCTATACCAAGAGTTTGAGGTATTCTTAACACAGCTTCTAACTGAACCTATAAAGGCAATGGTTGTGTTTGAGCTGTGTATTTTAGAAAGTTTGGGATACGGGTTCACCCTTGATAGTTGCGCAGCAACAGGACAATCGGAAGAATTATATTGGCTTTCGCCAAAATCTTGTCAAGCGGTGAGTTATGCTGCTGGCTTGCCATACCAAGATAAACTCTTTAAATTACCTACGTGTATGATTGATAATAAAGGTGACTTTAAATCTGCTTTGTGGAAGACATTAACAGATAATGATGAAGTTCTTTTATTAGGACAAATAACTGAGTGCTTTATTGAGAAATATTTTGCTGGCACACCCAAGTTAACGGAACTGATTGATTTAAGAAGAATGATTTTGAGAAAGGTTTTGAAGAATGGCACAAAAAATGACTGATAAAATTGAATCAGTTCAGTTTCGCAAAGCGCTTGGCGATCGATATCTTTCCTATGCGATGTCAACGATTGTTTCGCGTTCATTACCAGACGTGCGTGATGGCCTAAAGCCTGTAACCAGACGTATTTTATACGCTATGCATGAAATGAAAATCATGCCCAGTGGTGCAACAAAGAAGTCGGCCCGGGTTGTTGGATCTGTGCAAGGCATGTATCACCCGCACGGTGATAAGGCTGTTTATGATGCTTTGGTAAGATTGGTTCAACCTTTTGTGATGCGTTATCCATTGGTTAAGGGGCAAGGTAACTTTGGTAGTATTGATGGTGATGAAGCTGCGGCTGCACGATATACAGAGGTTAAGCTTTCTACCAATGCGTTGATGTTGCTTGAAGGTATTCATGAAAATGCCGTTGCATTTAGGCCAAATTATGATGGAAGTGAGCAGGAACCAGTGGTTCTGCCGGCTGCATTTCCAAATCTTTTAGCGAATGGGGCCATTGGAATTGCTGTTGGAATGGCAACCTCTATTCTGCCGCATAATGTTGATGAGTTGTGTGCAGCAGTGATTCATCTGCTGGATCATCCAGATGCCGACCTGGATGATATTATGTCGCACATCCCGGGGCCAGATCTGCCGACCGGTGGAACCATTGTTGATGCCACTGATGTGATTAAGCATGCTTATAACACGGGTCGTGGCAGTATCAGAGTGCGCTGCCGCTATGAAATTGAACAGTTGAAGGGTGGGGGGTATCAAATTATTGTTACCGAAATTCCTTATCTTGTGCAAAAAAGCAAGCTGATTGAAAAAACGGCAGACCTTTTGTTGGCTAAAAAACTACCGTTACTAGCGGATATTCAAGATGAATCGGCTCAAGACATTCGGATTATATTAACACCAAAAAGCCGGCAAGTCGATCCAGACTTGCTTATGTCTACCTTGTTTAAGAACACAGATTTTGAAACAAGGTTATCTATGAACATGAATGTTTTGACATCTACCGGTGTGCCAAAGGTTTTGTCACTAATCGAAATTCTAAAAGAGTTTATCCAAAGCCGTTACGATATTTTGCACGCCCGAACAAATTATCGAATCGATAAAATTGCTAAACGCTTAGAAATTCTTGATGGCTTCATTATTGTTTTTGCCCACATAGACGAAGTGATTGCCATTATTCGTACAGCTGATGACCCTAAAGCTGAGATCATGAAAAAGTGGGGACTTTCAGATATCCAAACGGAAGCTATTTTGAATATTAAGCTTCGGACTTTGCAGAAGCTTGAGGAAATTGCCATACGCCAAGAGCACCAGAGCTTACTGGATGAAAAGCAAGATCTTGAAAGTCTGCTTGGATCAAAAGCAAAACAAACCACCGCCATTAAGAAACAGATTTCTGATGTGCGTAAAACATTTAGCCAGCAAAAAGAGTTGGCGTTGCGACGAACAAATTTCAAGGTTGCCCCGGAAGTGACAGATATCCCGACAGAAGCCTTTGTTAACAAAGAAGCTGCGACATTGATTTGTTCTAAGAAAGGCTGGATTCGAACACTAAAAGGAACTGTTGAAACGGGAGAGGTGAAATACAAAGATGGTGATAAAGCATTTTTTGCCTCTGCTTGTATGACAACCGATAAAGCGCTGATCATGACATCAGATGGGCGATTTTATACGCTTAATATTCATGAGCTACCCTCTGGCCGTGGATTCGGTGAACCTCTGAGTGTGATTCTTGATTTGGCGGCAGATGTGAGCGTGCGGCAAATATTGATTTATTCAGAAGGACAAGCACAAGATAAATTCTTGGTTGCGGCAAGTGATGGGCGCGGCTTCCTTATTAATAAAGGGGATTTGATTGCGCAAACCAGAAATGGGCGACAGGTTTTGAATATAAGTGGGGAAACGCAAGCCTTGCTTTGTAAAGCTGTGACAGGTGACTATATAGCTGTTGTTGGTGATAATCGCCGCTTGGTTATTTTTAAGGTAGATGAACTGCCAACAATGAGCAAAGGTCGGGGTATTACTTTGCAAAAATATCGCAGCGGTGTTCTTTCAGATGTAGCATTTTTTAGTGAAGAAGAAGGGTTAAGCTGGCAGATAGGCAAAAGAACATATCAATTTGAAGATTGGCGTGAATGGATTTCCAAACGGGGGCTTGCCGGCCGTTTTGTGCCAGCTGGTTTTCCACGCGCAACGAAATTTAGTTCATAAATAATCCCTAGAAATCATTGGAATTGTTGCGTCATTATCTTAAAAAGTTTAAGTTAAGGGATGGTTTTAATGACAGGGTAGGATGTCACAGTTAACAGTATCCACAGCACTTTGTGCATGCAGCTTTGGGATGGCTCCAAGTGTTTTGGAGGTTCTGCCTCTCTCGCTTACAACAAGTAGTGATATGCCGGCAGGCAATATAAATTCGGCCACGCCTTTTGCAGAAGTTATGCCCTTTGGTATGTGTGTGAGTATGGCCAACCCAGCTGTAGCTGCAGCAACGGCAGCTGCTATGGGCGTGCTGACACCGATGCCCTGCACGCCTGTAACATCCACCTGGGCTCCTGGATCACCTACCGTTATGTTAGGGGGTATGCCGGCGTTGAATAATACATCAATGGCTATTTGTGGCTTTGGGGGTGTTGTAACGATTTCATTTCCAGGGCAAGTCCAGGTCATGATTCCATGAGCAATGGTGTACTGTGAAAATTAAAAGCCTTTTAATTATTATTGCAATTCTGGGCTTGGTAAGCGTGTGCTCATATCTAGCCTATCTATATGGAACACAGGTTGAGGGCAAAGCGGTTATTCCTGTCCCACTTTCATCAGCTGAGAAACAAATCAAATCCACAAAAGAAGCAATTGCAAAGAAGAAAGCAGAATTGTCAAAGGCCGACAAAGAAAAGACAAAGGCAGATAGTAAATCTTCACAAGCCTCTAAATCTGATTCGCCCAACAGTGGCGGCGAAACCAAGCAAATCCCTGGGCAGGAAAAGGTTCAAAATAAAAATGAGAAAAAAGAAAAAAACACTGATTCCAAAGCAGAAAGCCATAAGGATGAAAACCACAAAAAAATAGAAACTGCAAAACCTGTTGAACCAAAACAGACCTCTTTAACAAATGAACAACTAAAATTGAAGCTTGAAAGATATTATAAAACAGGCAAATTGACAGAATCGCCTGTGCAAAAAAACGAAACAATCAACTATCGATTGCAACGTTACTTTATTAGGGGTGGTCTCGACAATTATGATCGCACAAAAATTTGGCATGAAATATCTTTGCATGATGAAGGGCGCAAAATTGATAAAGAAGATAAATATTCTGACCTGTCAAAACTACCTAAAAACTTTTCAGTGGAAGCAATTAGAAAATCTTATGGTGAAAAGACCCCTTTGGAGGCTAAAAACTATGCAGTTCTGATTGAAAAAGTCATCAAAAGACCGTGGTATTCACGTGTTTTTTATTAGAGGAAAAAAATGAAACTTATACAAAAATGCATATTTGCAACTGGATTCTTAACTTTAACAAGTATACAAGCAGCTCCGGTTGAAAGAGGGCTCAATCGCCATCATCTGGCAAATATGGCTGGTTTTGTTAAACCGCATGGAGTTATGAAAGCGGGTGAAAAACATGAAAAGATTGAATTGGTTTTTTCAGGCGATGTAGAAAGCCTCACACCTTTGATTCGTTACCTTGCGCAGAAACTTTTAGAGTCTTATAGAACGGGTCATGAAGATCAGCATGGATATAAGCACAAGTTAAAAAACATCGATGGGTATAAGATTACTTTGAAAGTTATAGATACCAAAGAAAGTAAAACTAAAACGCTTGATGTTCATATTGAAAGAAGGACGTTTGGGTTTTCAACGGAATATATAATGTCTAGCCATAAGGGTGGAGAAGATTGGAGCCAGCCAACGGACTTTCATTATTACAACGTTTTTGGCTTTAACGATAATCTTCGCTATCATGCTGATTTCTCATTTCTGCATCGACATCACGTTGCTCAGGAATATGAATACGTGTTACCTCTAGGGCTTCAGGGGACTGACTTTAGATTTCATTACAATTTATATCGCATTTACAAGGAAAATACACCATCTTTGGTTGATCGTTACGCGATTACAGCGGATGAGCTTGGTTTTAAGATTAGGCATCCTTTAATTGCAGATCCAAATCATGTTTTGCGTGGATTCATTGGTGTTTTGAGTTTTTTTGGACGGTTGAAATATAAAACTGAGTTTCAAAGAAATGCCCGCCATAGAATTGATAATTTATGGATAGGTGTGCATGGGAAATATATTTATGAAAAAGGGTCTGTGACTTATGATATTGACTTGCAAAAAGGAATTAGAGGGATTGGTGCTTTCAATAAGCCGACTACGGATGAAAATGCAAGCCATGGAAGCTTAACGTCATTAATTTTAAGAGCCGGTTTAGAGACAGAGCAAAAACATTCAGAAGATTTAGTATTTAACCAAGTTTTTTCATTGCAGTTAGCGGATAGAACATTACTGGCTGATCAGCAATATAACTTTGGTGGTCGTAAAAACTTCTTATTTCCATATAATGCACTTTCAGGAGACAATGGTTTTAATACGAAGCTAAACCTTAAATACACCTTCCTGCGCAATTATATTGTTGACTCTATCAATGTTGAACCTGGATTTTTATATGGGTATAACTGGAATAAACCTATTTCAGGTGTTGAAACAAAATCTCATGTTTTATGGGGGGTATACACGGCTTTAAACATTAAAGTAAAAGGCCCTTTATATGCTATGGTTTCTTATGGCGTGCCCATACGTAACAAAACAGCTTCTTTTAAGTATAAAAACAAATTTATGGTTCAAGCTGGTATTAATTTTAAATTTTAGAGAGGAAATATATCAATGAAATATTTAACTATTTTAAGCCTTGTTTTCCTTGTTTCGTGTGAAAATAAAATGTCGTATGGCCAGGGATGGCCAGAAGCAAAACAAGCAAAGCAGTTAGCCGTTATGATTCAAGCCGTTGATAATGCCAATCAAAACACACCAGTCGCGGTTGACATTGTGTATACACTGAATGAGGACTTGGCAAAAAAGCTAGGGAGTATGTCGGCGCGTGAATATTACCGTGAGCGTGATCAAATTATTCGTGATTATGTAAATGAGGTCATGATTCACAGTTGGGAGTTACCGCCCGGGCATTCAATTAAAGAAGAGGTTAATAACCTGCATCCAGATACAAAAAAAGCATATCTTTTTGCTGACTACGACATTCCTGGAACGCACCGCGCTCATTTGCCCCTATTTCAAGGATTGATGGTTCTTTTAGGTAAAACTGATTTTAAGGTTCAGCCAATAAATTAGTGCTTGGTAACAAGATAACGCCATAGCTTTTCTTGCCCAGCTTTAATTCCTATGCGAGGAGTAGCTTTGTATGCTGGGATCTCTATTCTGTCTGAAATCTGCAAACAATTCGTTTGGTTAAGGATGCGACCTGTGTCGCTTCTTTTAAGGTCTAAATGTCGACAAACTTTTCCAGGGCCATCAAGTATAATGCCATTGTTAAGTTTAAGGCCACGAATCAAGACAGCTGCAGGAGATCCGCTTGGCTCGCATGTTATGTTGAGGCAATGATGAATGCCATAAATCATATAAACATATAATAATCCAGGCCGATCAAACATGATTGCGTTGCGGGGTGTTACACCTTTGAAAGCGTGGGAGGCAGGATCATCAGAGCCTCTGTAGGCTTCTGTTTCGGTAACCACGGCGCTATGATTGTTAATCAACAACTTACACCCCAGAAGTTTTTGTGCAACCAATGGAGCTTCTTCATGAAGCCAGGGAGGCAAAGACAAAAAAATCTCTAACTTTGGCCTGTCATTAATCGATTCAGGCGCTGGGCAAAAGCCTGGCCATCATTAACGGGAATGCCATTTACAATCATTGCCTGATCAAGTAAAAGCCAGCATTCATCTTGTAGCCGCTGCTGGGCATCTTTATTGCCAACATCTTTTAACAGTTTTTGAATCAAAACATGATCAAGATTAATCTCAAGGGTTTGCTGTTGAACCGGGTTCATTTTCTGATCTTGTTGCAGCATTTGTTGCAAACGTGCACTCATGCCACCATCATCCTCAACTAAGCTAACAGGGCTTGAGCGAAGCCTTTTGGATTCACGCACATCTTTAACCGCATCACCAAGAGTGGATTTAATAAATTTGATAAGAGGTTCAATTTCAACTTTCTTATCAGATCCCTTAGGCTCTTTTTGATCGTCAAATTTCGATAAATCAACCTCAGACGAGGTAATAGAGACTAATTTATTGTCCTTGTACTCAGAAACCATGGTTGACCAAAATTCATCAACTGGATCGGTGAGAAGCAGGACATCCAGGCCACGCTCTAGAAAGCCTTCCAGGTTTGGATTGTTTTTCAAAGTTGCTAGATCAGAGCCACTTAAGTAATAAATATCTTTTTGTTCTTTGGCGAACGCCTCAACGTATTCAGCTAAGGTGATATGCTTATCCATTTTAGCTGAATAGAATAACGAGAGATCAAGCAATGTATCTTTCTCACTAGGCTCTTCATACAAGCCCTCTTTTAGAACGGCGCCAAAATTTTGCCAAAACTTCAGGTAATCATTACGGTTGTCTTTCAACTGTTTTTGAAGAGTGGACGTTATTTTTTTAACAAGTCCTTGGCGCATTTTGCGCAATCTTGGATCGTTTTGCAGAATTTCACGGCTAACGTTAACGGATAAATCTTCAGCGTCAACGATACCTTTAATGAAACGGAAGTATTTAGGGAGCAGTTCAGAGCATTTATCGGTAATAAAAACATGACGAATGTAGAGCTTTAGAGAAACTTCGCGCTTTGGATCAAAAAGATCAAAGGGCCTTTGACTTGGGATAAACAAAAGGCCTGTATAATTTAGGATACCTTCGGCTGTAAAATGAAGGGTTTGCCACGGTGTATCAAAAGCCTGGCAAGTGCTGTGATAAAAAGATTCATAATCTTTTGCTGTGATATCCTTTTTAGGTATTGTCCAGATTGGTTTTGCAGCATTAACCTGTTCTGATTTATCAGCGTTGATGCCAAGGAATATTGGAATAGTGATAAAATCAGAATACGTTTTAATAATATGCTCAAGACGGCTTTTCTCTAAAAACTCTTCGGCATCTTTTTTTAGGTGGAGCGTGATTTCTGTGCCATGCGTTTCTTTTTTAGCATCCTCAATGGTGTAGCTTCCAGCCCCAGTTGATGTCCATTTATAGGCTTTTTCTTCGCCTGCTTTGCGGGTTAATACCTCAACTTTTTCCGCTACCATGAACGATGCGTAAAAACCAACACCAAATTGGCCTATCAGATTTGCAGAACTCTCTTTCTTTTCCTGAAGCTGTTTGATGAATTGACCTGTTCCTGAACGAGCAATCGTTCCAAGATTTTCTTTTAAATCCTCTTGGTTCATGCCAATACCATTATCGGTGATTAAAAGTGTTTTATCTTTTTGATTGCTGCGAACAGTAATTTTAAAATCTTCAGCAGACTTTTTTAAGGAGCTATCCGTTAAAGAGAGGTAACGTAAACGATCGCAAGCATCAGCGCTGTTTGAAATAAGTTCCCTTAAAAAGATTTCCCGTTCACTGTATAGAGAGTGCGTAACAATCTCTAAAAGGCGGCTAACTTCGGCTTCAAATTTAAAGTTCTCGCTCATGATAAAACTCCATCAATTAATTGCCTACATATATACTTAAAAAACAACTTAGAGGCAATCACCTCCATAATTTTGTAATGGCATATTTAAGTAAGTACCATTGAATCCTTAGCGCGCTTGAGATGCCTTTTACATCTTTAGATTGATCAATAAATTGTTGGTTTAAAATATAGCACAACTTTCTGAATATCGGAGGAAGAGGGGTGCTGAAAGTCTGGGTTATAGTATGTGGTGAGCGCTCAGAATAGTGAACAGACACATATAAGTTTGCCAGATTTTTAATGTCTTGGTCTGTTAATGCAGGATCTACTAAAAGATTCATTCCTTTGAAGATAAATTCAATTAGAGATGTTGAACTAATTTCTGAGGTTTTTTCTAACTCTACAGACCAAATTTTTTGTTGTTGTTTAATGAAGCTTATGAGTAGCTTTGATAGACATGAGTAATGGTTTTGCCACGTTAATTGGCACCATTTTATATTTGGGGAGGAATTTTTAATTGGGGCCGAGCCGTCTAATTGTTGTTTCCACCACTGTAATCTGGTTAGAGCCATCAAAGGTGTTGGTGCATGAATTGGGATTTTTCTGAATTCATGGCAAAGGGATAAAAGAGATAAAAAGCGTTCGGCTGTTTCTTGGTCCAGTGAAAGGCTAAGGTTGTAAAGGGTTTTTTCGCTCTGAGCGCCTTTTAAAAGATCAGTAAAAAAATCTTTTGTTTTTATCAATTTAATCCCTAGATTTTTATTAAATGCAATATTATGATACCTAAATTAATAAAGCTAGTTTTGGCTGCCAACCCTATTACCGGAGGTAACTCTATGAGCTTTCAATTGCCTGCTCTTCCATATTCTCTTAATGCCCTTGAACCTTATGTTTCGGAAAACACTCTTAATTTTCATCATGGGAAACACCATTTCACCTATGTAAATAAGTTGAATGACTTAATCAAAGGTACAAGCTTTGAAGGAATGTCATTGGAATCAATTATCAAAGAAACCTGTGGCCAAGCGGATCTTGTCGGCATTTTTAACAACGCGGCGCAAACGTGTAACCATACTTTTCTCTGGAAATCGATGAAACCAAAAGGTGGCGGTGTGCCCACTGGTGAGGTGTTGGAAAAGATTGAAGAGGCATTCGAAACATACGAAGACTTTAAAAATGAGTTTGTTCAAGCAGGTATGTCTCAATTTGGCAGTGGTTGGGTTTGGCTTGTGCAAAATGATGAGGGCCAGTTTAAAATTGTTAAAACAGGTAATGCTGAAACGCCTCTTAGCTGTGCAACGCAAACACCTCTTATGACATGTGATGTATGGGAGCATGCGTATTATTTAGATTATCAAAACCGTCGTAATGATTATCTCAATACATTCCTTAATCATCTTGTTAACTGGGACTTTGTTGCAGAAAACATGAAAAAATAATCTTTGGGCAGTATCCCAAAGTCCACGGAGGGTTCAATAACAACACAAAAAAAATACGATGTTGTTGTTATTGGCGCCGGTCCGGTTGGCGCAGCTCTTGCGCTTAGTTTATCTGGGAAAGGCTTGAGGGTTGCTATTGTTGAAAAGCGCTCTCGGCATGATTTGCTCGCTGATAGAGGTGATATCAGGGCTTATGCTTTATCTCATGCCACTATTGAATACCTAAAAGGTTTAAATGTATGGGGCGCGTTAGAGCCATTAAGTGAGCCTATACAAAAGATTGGCATAACCAGTGGCGAAAGCCTTAAGGAAGTTGTGTTCAAACCCCCAGCTGCGCACGCTGCAATGGGCGCAATTATACCTGCATATAGAGTGCGTCATGCATTTTTATCAAAAGTTATCGAAGATTCAGTCATTGATTTATATGATGATGTAAGTATTTCAAATCTAGATAATCCCCTAGAAAGATATGCTAAAGTTTCACTTTCTTCAGGGAAAAGACTTGATACTTTAATGGTTGTTGGAGCTGATGGCAGGACATCTGTGGTGCGCAATTTAGCGGGTCTCAAGCCTATTAATCACGACTACAATCAAAAAGCACTTATCACGGTTGTTGACCATACCGAAAATCATCAGGGTATTGCTTATGAAAAGTTTTATGCCAGTGGCCCTTTTGCCACTTTGCCCATGCCCCACACTCAATCGGGTATTGTATGGATCGGTGATTCAGCAGAAATCGATACTATTTGCTCACTAGAGGAGAATCTTTTTAAGGCCCTTTTACAAGATCGCTATGACTCAGTTGGAAAAATCACAAATGTTTCTAAAAGGATTACCTATCCTTTGCAGCTCACTTTCCTGAGTCAACTTTATCATAATCGGGTGGTTGTTATTGGTGATGCGGCCCATGCTATTCATCCCTTGGCTGGTCAAAGTCTAAATTTAGGATTTCGTGATGTTATGATGCTATCAGAGGAAATAATCTCTGCTCATCAAGTGGGAATTGATATCGGGCAAGGAACTGTTCTTAAGCAGTATCAAAAATCACGCCGATTTGATACGTTAGAATTGATCAGCACAACCCATGGTTTAAACAGTTTGTTTAGCAATAGCAACCCGCTTTTAAAACCCATTAGAAATCTTGGTCTATTCGCATTTGCAAAAGTCCCAGGCGCTGCAGCTTATGCCACAAGGCATGCTATGGGGCTTAGTGGCTATCAGACCCCACAGATTTAGAATCTTAGTAGCCCTTTGTAACGCGCAAAAGAAAGAGCGCCCAAAGCGCCTAATGCAGCAGTTGATTGGTTGAAGTCACCCCAGTGGCGACTATTCCATAGCTGGTAACTCATAGTAACTCCATAAAGTGCCGTAGCAGCATATGGATTGTAAGACCATATTTTTTGTAATAAAAGGTCGGCGCAAAAAAAACCGCCCATATAGAGCGCACCTGTAATTTCAAATTGATGACGTGCCCAAATCTTTTGCGTTGTGAAGGTAGCCTTCTGACGCCATTCAATACCTGCTTTGCGTGCTGCTTCTGAAATCACCGCTCTTTGTGCATCGTTTTGAGCCAAAAGCATGGCGAGTTTAATTTGTTCAGTCCCTGATTGAAGCATTTGAGGTAAATTAAAGGTATGAATAAGGTCAGTTCTAGTTCCTTCTTGTGGAGAGTGTAAAAGAACAGTTAAATTTTCTGTTGTGTTATCTTCGACTAGCGCTTTTTGAGCGTTTAAACTCAAGCATGTATTGTCTGGATCTACACTTGAGCCTTCATAAGTTGTTATTTTTTTTCTAGATATTTCCATAACCTCTCGCCATACAGATGAAGGAACGGTTATGTTTGTTAAATTGTCTGCACGTTCGATTTGTACATCCCTACCTTTTCTTTCAGACGTTCTAAACAGAAATCTTTCATTTCCGCTTAATTTGACAACTTGCGTCCTCGTAACAGTTCCTTCCTCAGGAGGCGCGAAGCTAAACTGTGGATCTGCATAAGCAGTTATAAAAAGAAAGAAGGCCGATAAAATAAAAGTATGTCTGATAAACATATTGTTACCCCATTAGTTATATATATACTATCAATTTATAGATACTAAAGTAAGTTTTATTTTTTAATGCTTTAATTTTTCCGTGCAATGAAAATTAAATAGAGGCATACGACAAGGTTTGCCTAACTTATTGATACTACAAACTTTCACCTGTGCTGAAAGAAGCTTTTCAGATCCTCTGAATATGGTTTGCTCGCAGACGAAAAAAGTATTTTTTTTCTCTAGTAGTTGCGTTTTTACAACAATTACATCATCCATTAAAGCTGGCTTATGATATTTAATAGTTAGTTCAGCAACAACAAATAGAAGCCCTTCTTGATATAATTCTATTTGATTTAAATTTGACTGACGAAGCATTTCTGTGCGGGCGCGTTCAAGCCACCGGAGATACTCAGCGTAAAAAACCACGCCGCCCATATCTGTATTTTCATAATAAACACGAAAAGCAATTTCATGAATGCCGTTCTTAAAAACTCCTGAAGCTGGGATCAGCAAAGATTCATTAGGCTGATTTGACATAATCTTTTCCTTTGAAAGTCAAAACACGGCCACGTGGGGTGCGTTGAACGTATCCTTGCTGAATTAGGTATGGCTCAATCACGTCTTCAATCATATCTCGTTGCTCGGATAAAAGGGCTGCAAGTGTTTCTACACCCACAGGCCCACCTTGATAATGATCTTCTATGGCCTGTAGGTATTTGCGATCGGTTTCATCAAAGCCGCAATTGTCTATTTCCAGTTGCTGTAAAGCACGATCGGCTAGTTTTTGATCAACAATCGTTTGATTCAAAACCACAGCAATATCTCGAACCCGGCGCAATAACCGCCCGGCAATCCTTGGTGTGCCTCTACAACGTTTTGATATTTCTTCTGCGCCCGTTTGATCAAGAGTCATATTAAGTTTTACAGCATTACGGGCAATAATTTTTTCTATTTCTTTTGGTTCGTAGAATTGAAGGGTAAGGGGAATGCCAAAGCGTTCGCGCAGCGGTTGGCTTAATAGGCCGGAACGTGTGGTTGCACCAATTAAGGTAAAAGGGGGAAGGGTGATTTGAATGCTACGCGCCCCAGGGCCTTCTCCAATCAAAATATCAAGTTTGCCATCTTCCATAGCTGGGTAGAGTATTTCCTCAACAGCAATTGGCAAGCGATGAATTTCATCAATAAACAAAATATCATTTGGTTGTAAGGCTGTTAGTAGCGCTGCTAAATCCCCTGCTTTTGAAATAATTGGGCCAGATGTCATTTTAAAACCAACGCCTAATTCGTGGGCTATGATTTGAGCCAAAGTTGTTTTACCAAGGCCAGGAGGACCTGACAACAAAACGTGATCTAAAGAAGATTCAAGTTTCTGGGCCGCTTGGATGAATGTGCTAAGATTTTGCGTGATTTTTTCTTGGCCGATAAAGTCATTAAAAGATTTAGGGCGCAAAGCTGGGTTGCGCTCAGGGTCTATATCCTCTGGCAAACGATCAGCTTTTAATAAATCATCAGTCATCTAGCGTCCTTGTTGGCTCAGGTGTTTAAGGGCGATTGTCACCAATTGGTCAACAGTTGCTTTTGGTTGTTCTGAGATAATTTTTTTCAAGATAGGTGTTATCAAATGCGATTTATATCCTAAAGAAACCAATGCTTGCTGCGCATCGCCATAAGCCGGTGAGGGAGAGTTATAGCCGTGAGCGCTTTCTGTAATAATAAGTTTTCCAGCTTTATCTTTCAATTCACGGGTAATACGTTGGGCGAGTTTTGGTCCAACACCGCTGGCTTGAGTTAAAGGTGTGTGATCTTGTTGTTGAATGGCTGCAATAATCGCTGATGATCCCAAGCCACTTATCAAAGCCAGGGCCATTTTCCCGCCGACGCCTTGTACATTCAGTAAAAGCTCAAATAAGTTTTTGTCTGCTTCCTCAATAAATCCGTATAAAACCATCTCCTCTTGTTTGAAGACGGTCAAAACCTCCAAAGTTAAGGTTCCGCCTGATGTCATGGCCTGATCGATGGTTTGCCTAGGAGACCAAACTTGGTATCCAACACCGCCAACATTCAAAATAAGATATTGATCGGTTCCACGAACAAACAAGCCAGTTAATTGTGCAATCATATTGAATGAATCATTTTTTCTAATGATATATGATGCTGGTGGGTAATAGCAACCGCAAGTGCATCAGCGCTGTGTTCATTGAGTGGTTGATGCGTGCCAAGAATAACTTGCACCATGTGTTGGATTTGTTCTTTTGCTGCATGCCCAGCCCCAACAACGCTCTTTTTAATTTGGTTTGGGGCATATTCAAAGCATGGAATATTAAAAAGGCCTGGGCACGCAAAAGCCACACCTCTGGCCATGCCAAGCTTTAGGGCAGAGGCTGGGTTTTTATTTACAAACGTATCCTCTATAGCTGCTGCTTTTGGTTCATATTTTTCCAATATAGCCCCTAATTCGCGATGAATTTTTGCCAGACGTTCAGTCATAGGGTTCGTTGATTTGGTCTGAATTACGCCACAATCAACAAGTTTTGCTGATGTATGTGCGCAGCTTATAATCCCCCAGCCGGTGTTAACCAAGCCTGGATCGATACCTAAAATCCGTATTTCACTCAAACCTAAGCATCCTCAGGGTCATTTTCGGGCAAAGACACATTGCAAAACACCCTCTGCACATCATCATTATCTTCAAGAAGAGAAATGAGGTTGTCTAGAGACTCTAACTGCTCATTATTTAAATCAACCATCACTTGGGGCTTCCAAATTAACGCTAATTTCTTCGGTTCTGTGTTAAGGGCCTTATGCAACACTTCACCAATTTGGTGCAATTCGGATGGCTCTGTGTAAATGATATGGATGGCATTTTGTGTTTCAACGTCGCTTGCCCCAGCTTCGAGGGCTTTTTCAAATACTGTATCAAAATCAACGTCTTTTGTTGGAAATTCAATTACTCCAAAGTGATCAAACTGAAAACTAACACTACCGGTTTCGCCTAAGTTTCCATCATTCTTATTAAATATCGTACGCAATTCAGAAGCTGTACGGTTACGATTGTCAGATAAAGCTTCAACAATGATGGCGCTGCCAGCTGGGCCATAACCCTCATAACGTACTTCTTGATAATTGGTGGTATCTTCACCGCTTGATCCTTTTTTAATCGCACGTTCCATGGTGTCTTTGGGCATATTGGCTGCACGGGCAGTGGCAATAGCTGCTCGTAAACGTGGGTTGGCACTGGGATCCGAGCCTGTTTTGGCTGCAACGGTCAGCTCACGAATGATTTTGGTAAAAACTTTGGCGCGTTTTCTGTCCTGTGCGCCTTTGCGATGCATAATGTTTTTAAACTGTGAATGTCCAGCCATGGCTCTTGAAATATTGTTATGGCGCCAATTTATAGTCTATTCGGGCAAGCGTCAATTTTTTCATCAACATATATATTTAGGCTATTTTTTTAAAAGCTGGTATGTGTTAATTTTCTTTCTAACAGGTTGGTCATAATGCTTAAAAAGTTTTCTCTTATTTGTTGTTTCTTTGCTTTCATAACAACAAGCACTGTTCAATCTCATCCAGTCAATGGAACAATGATTGATGGTGGTGGAGGCGGTGAGGACGTCCTTGACGGCGAGTTTGGCGTTTATGTTGCGGCATGTGCCGCTTTTGCGACAGCAAGTTTAGCAAAATGGGTGAAAGATATTGTTAGCGAAAAAGATTTTGCTCGCAATCTAGGTCTTAAAGTTTCTGATTTTTGGTTTGGGATGGTTGATGGATGTCAACGTCCTAATAGTATTAACCAAATGCTCTCTGACCAAATGACGGTTGATATGCGCCGCATTCTTCAAGAGGCCATGGCCTATGGCTTGAAGAAGCAGCCATACGATAACAATAAATCGCAAAAATTTACACCCGGATATTTTGGGCCCGATAACCAGTACTTTGCATGGCAAAACCTTTTTCCCTCAACTTTAAATAAAGATCTTATGGCGCCAGGGTTGGTTATTTATTTTCCCGCTGATAAAGATGATTTTATCAATGTGGCTGAGTTTGTGAAAAATACAGACCGGCCTACCAATGCGCGACATCATCATGTTATTCAACAACTTTTAGAGAATCTCTTACCACCCGAAAAAAAACGTAAACCTCTTTTGGGTCAGTCGCTTGATGGATTGACCCGTGTTTTTAAATCAGGCGTTTTAAGGCCTGCTTCTTATTATGGCTATGATCTTGAGTCGCAAGAGTTAAAACCAGTTACTAATGGTGTGCAAGTTATGCGGATTGTCAATCCAGCAGATCGAGAAGGGGATATGGTTGATTTACTGGGCACGCTTGTTTACATTCCTGATCTTAATCAGCGCCAAGGCGTTAATATTGATATAACCAGTCCGCTTTTGCTCAAACCAGGAGATATGAATCATACTGATTGGTTGTATACATTACCTAATCGTCTGCGCTGGTTTTTATCCAAGAAAGATCGATTTTTTCAAGCTGGATCCCGTAGGTTGGATCTACAGAAATTTTCTGGCCCTTTAACGTACAAGCATTTAAAGGCACGCGAGAAAGAGGGAAGTGACTCCGAAGAAAAGCGCCAATTGGAACTTGAAAGGCAAGAGCGTCAAGCATTGGAACAGCAACTATATGCCTTGGAAGCAAGAAAAGATGAAGAGTTAGTCAAAGTTTATGAAGAAAACAAAAAACGATTAGAAAGACTAAGTCAATTGTTAGCTGAGAAAGACGCTTTAGAAAGAGCAAGGCAATTTGATCTGGAAACAGGAGGGGCACGCTTTGCATATCAACCGCGACCATCTAGAATTCCAGTCAGAAAGGCCCGTGTTTTGGCGCGTAGAGACTCTTCACCAGAGTTGTCTGCACACAGAGCCTCGGCATCTCTTTCATCGCCTCCTTTAAGGCGAACACGTTCAAGTGTTGGTCTGGGCTCGGCAGATGTTGTGTCTTTAGGCAGACGTAGATCATCTCCACCGACCATGGCAGCTGCAGAAGAAAGGATAGTGTGTGCGCAGTCGGTTCCAATTGCGCGCTCACCATCGCTAGAAGCAGTGGGTGCCGCAGCCTTTTCAGTCTCCCCACCAAGAGCCGCTAGAGGTCGCTTTACCTTAGTAGAAGGTATTGGAAGTGATGCGAGTGCAGCTGGTGAGGATGAGGTTTATGCTTATGAATCTGCTCCATGGGTTGCTGCTCATCGACCTGAACCGATGGAAGAGTGCAAAGCTCTGTTGCAAAGAGAAATTGATGAGGCAAACTTGCGCGCTGAATCTTGTCGTCGCAGAAGTTGCGAGGCTCAAGTTCAACTGGAATCACAACATGAATTAACAGCTAGAAAAATGGCAGCTCTTTCTGAAGGTGAGGGATCTTCTTCCTCTAGACCATCGTCGCCAGCTTATTCAGATTGCAGCATAGATGAAGATTCGCTAACATCAGTGATGGTTGTATAGGAGCGTGGGATGAAGAAATTATTTTTACTAATCTTGGTGGCTTGGACTGTATCACAGGGTCGGGTTGATATGCTAAGCGAGCCAGAAGTTGCCGCAATTCATTATGGGTATTCAAAATCTTCTTTAACAAATGATTTGCCGCTACAAGAAGATGAAAAATCTTCTTTTACCAAAAATAATGATCTTTCCCTTAAAGATGTGGATGCAGAAATTATCGGCCTTTCTATATCTAAAGTTAAGCAATATGGTAAGTATGCCAAAATGGCTTATATCCAACCCAAAGAAGATGGCAGCCATGAAGAGGAAATGCGCAAGTACCTTCAGCCTGGCGACAAAGTTTATTACTTTGCAACTAATATTGAAAACTCCGGCATGATTATAGAGCACGAAGATGGTGATATAACAATTGTGTATAAAGGATCAACCAGCTTAAACAATTGGGTTTCAGATTTCTGGGCTAATTTTGCTTATGATGCAAACACTGGATTTCGCGTTCATAATGGGATCATGAAAGGGTTTTATCGCACCAAAGACCAGGTGTTTAATATCTTGGATGATATAGCTAAGGCACGCCAGAAATCAACAGAAGAACTACTTGAAAAAGTTACCATAACTGGGCACAGCATGGGCGGTGGCTTAACACAACTACTCCAAGGGTATATTTTGGCTAACTATGATGTTGAAACCAGGGCTGTGAGTTTTGCGGCGCCGCGTGTTTATGATATTGCTACGGCCGAGGCGCTTGATAAAAGGCTTGCTAGCAAACATCTTAACATCTCACAAACAGGTGATCCTGTGCCTTTGGTCGCGTTGCAGGGTCTCGGCTTCCGCCATTATGGCACGCACCTTTCTCTTCCGCATATGTGGGATGCACCGCACCTCATGACAAACTATCTTCTTGCCCTGGAAATGCTTGAACAAGAGCAAGAATATCAGGGTTTTTGGCGATACTATCACTTTAAAGAAGGAACTGGGGAGCTGTGGAACCCTTACTATTACAGGGCAAAATACGTTGATCCGTATGCTCACACATCATTGAAATGGCTTAAAGATGGGACGCTGTATGGATTTTCCAATGGTTACGATTTCTTTGCTGATTATTGGACGCCCAAACAGCCTTAATCTTGATTTACCGACCACTTATAAGTTAAGTTAGCTGCGAACAATTTAGGCAGCTTTGATGACCTTTACACAGAAATCTACAAATCCATTTTTTGTTTTTAAACAAGCCTTTGCATGCTTAATTCAAAACAGAAAGCAATTTCTTAATATTGCTGCAGTGCCTTTGTTTCTTATTGGTTTTAGCCGCTTACTACAAATTATTTTTCCCAGTACTGGACAGCCAGTTTTTAGTTTTTTTACAATTATAGATTATATTTTTCAAGTCGTGTTTGCTGTAGAATGGTTGCGTTTTTTATCAAATCGGCGTGGCCTGCGTTCTGTTCTCATTCCTCAGTTCAAACGCACATATCTAACCTATGGTGTCCTCTCCCTCGGTCTTTTCTTTATTAACAGTCTTTTGATTTCAACAGTGGCTTCATTGCTTGGATCCATCATTGGCTTTGGTGTTGTGTCGTTGGTTTTATTTGGCCTTGCAACTAAGTTTTTTTATCTGTTTATGTTCGCCCGTTTATCTCCTGCTTTCGTTGGTGCGGCAACTAATAAGCTCGAGGTTATCCCAACAGCGTGGCCTAAAACACACTCTTACTGGCCTAAGCTTTTTGGATACTTGGTTTTGGTGCAAGTTGTTACTGGTATAATAGGTGCGATTGGGGCTGCACTTATTATCCTGCCAAAAGCGAGTCTAAGCACCCTTCAGCCCATGTTGCAGAACCCCATTTTGACCTTGCAATTCATGAAATCAGGGATGTGGTTCATCCAAGTCGTAAACTATATTGGGCTGGCTTTAGAACTTTACGGGATTTGGTTTTTTAATAAAACCCGTTCTTAGAAAATTAAGAACACACTAATCAAGACAATGCCTGAAGTTACCAGATAAAACAGGCAATAACTCATGATATCCCGGAGGTGCAAGCCGGCAACAGCTAACACGGGCAGGGCCCAGAAAGGTTGCAACATGTTCGTCCAGGCATCGCCCCAGGCAATGGCCATAGATGTTTTGATAATGTCAGCGCCAAGGTCATGGGCTGCTGGTATAACGATGGGCGCTTGAATAGCCCATTGCCCGCCGCCAGACGGAACAAAAAGATTCAAAACAGAGGCGCTGATAAATGTTAAGAAAGCAAATGAATCAGCTGTGGATATTTCAACAAAAAAATTAGAAATAATCTGCGCTAATCCTGATTCGCGCATGATGCCCATAATCCCAGCGTAAAACGGAAACTGCAGCAAAATGGGACCAACCTTACGTGTGCCCGTGTAAACAGCCTGTACAAAGCGTATGGGCTTTTGATGGAGGAAAAAAGCCAGCATCAAAAACATGAAGTTCACGTGATTAAGGTCAAACGTAAAGCACCCCATGGTGATTTTATTGTAGATAAACAGAAAAGAGATCCCGAATGTTATATAAGTGATCAAACGGCTGCGTTCCATTTTTGCAGCAGGAGTTGTGGAGTGTTCAGCGCTGTCGTCGTACTCGGGTTCGGGTTTAACCTCAACAGGTTTGTAGCGCTTTAGCCCACCCAGAAAATAGTTTGATCCCAGTATGGCTAAATAAACCCCAATCACAGCTGTGATATTAAGCCAATTAAAAAGCGTTTCCTCAATTGGAACAACGCGGCCGATAAGTTTTTCTGTAAAGTTCCCGGGGGTTGCCATGAGAAGGGGGATAGAACCAGAAAAGCCACCGTGCCAAACCATGAACCCACTGTAAGCTGTTGCCACCATCAATCGGAAATTAACCGTTGGCATAACAGCCACAACTTTTCGACAAAAAATGGCTGCAACCACCAGGCCAAAACCCCAGTTAAAGAGGCAACCCGTAAGCCCTAAAAGCGACGTCACAACCACGGCTTGCCGAGAGCTGGTCAAAGATTTGGCTATCTTGGTTAAAAATTTATCAACTGGCGGTGAAGAGGCTAGGGCATATCCTCCAATCAGAATCATGGCCATTTGCATGGTAAAGACACTCAGTTGCCAAAATTCATTCCCCCAGAAAACAATTAAAGTACCGGCTGACTTATCTGTTAAGCCCAGACCAAGTATGAAAATAGTAAAAGTAAGGAGAAGAGCAACAATAAATGGATCGGGCGTGTAGCGACGCAAAACTTTATCGCATCCTTGCACAATGGCATTAATCATAGTGACAAGACCTATTCTTGTTTTGAGCGTGTAAATTGCCACAAAAGGTTTCACCGTGCAATACCACAAATTTTCAATATTAATATTGCTGAAGTTCTTATTGCCATGCAAACTTAAAACCAAAGAAGCTTCTTGATGGGTTGCTTAAAGATCAAGATTCAAGCTATAGTTTGAGGTAATTTAAGGTTGTTGTGATGAGGTATATAATTCTTTTTTTAACAGGTTTTTTGTTGGCTGAGCACGGTCATGGTCTCGCTCAATCCGTTGGCCCTGGGAATCTGACTTATGGAAAGCTTATGGTGAATCCTAAGTCTTGCCAAGATGGATCAGCATCAAGGGCCATCCAGGCACTATATCAAATGCTGATGATTCCTGATTTTGAGAAAAATAAAGACCCGGCTGGGCGTTTTCGAAAGTGTGCATCGATTATCAAGAGGGAGGCTGCTAAATATTCTCGCACCCAACAGCCCAAGCATAAGTTAGATGTTTTTCTTCTTGATCTAGATAACCGCCTATTTGGCTCTTCTAGTACTCAAAGTATAGCAGGAGAACTTATTGCTTCCTTAGCTGGATATATTGCTGACAACAAGCCAAAGGCACCGTCTGTGCGGCAAAAATACGCCTTTACAATTCAAACTTCTAAAGGAAAACAAATTGTTTACTTGCCAGAAGCCATTGCGTTGTTTCAATCTCTTTACAATGTTGATTTAAACAAAGGTAAGCTTAACTTGAAAAGATCAGCATTGCTGAAAGGCATTGTGAAAAAATGGATCCAGTCTTTACCTTACCGCTCTTCACTGTCTAAAAAAGCCATGCAACGAGAGCAAAACTATTACACGCCGGCCAGAATGATTGCAAAGCTTTATGAGAAAGCGCGAAACAATACACTTGGGAACCAGAGATATAAGCATCATTTGGATGATGAAAGCATAGAAGAAGATGAAGAGGAAGTTCCAGCTGAGGCGGAGGTTGATGATGGCGATGATGCTGATCTTGAAGAAGATAAGGATTTTGATGAAGATTTTGAAGATGAGTTTAATGAAGCGCCAAACAAACCAGCTGTTCAGAAATCTTTACCAAAGCGTGTTGCTTTCAACCCAAGTCAACCCGAAGAGGACTGGCTCAAACAAGGATTCAAACGCTTGAAAGGCATTAAAACGACGACAGACGGCCGCTGGGTTTTAACAGGTGAACAAAAAAAACAAGCTCTTCAATCTTATAAGGGGTTTGTAAAATCTATTTGCTTGCCTCTTTATAAGGCTGAACGGGCTTTGTGTGTTCACTATGTTCAAAGACGTATTTTTGGCTCTAAGGTATATACTCAGCAAGCTAAGGGGTATTTCATTCAATCTTTACAGCCTTATTTACCTGTTGATTAATGCACATTCAAATCCATGCTATTAATAAGCTTAAGTCAGGCCCTGAGTATGATCTTTGTCAGACGTATCTCAAACGAATGACTTGGACAGTTAAGATCAACGAAATTCAAATTAAAAATACCCATTCTAGCAAGCAGCAGGAATCGCAGGAAATACTCAAATCCCTTTCTCCACAACAATCGCTTATTCTTTTAGATGAAAAAGGAAAGGATTTAACAACTGAGCAACTTCTCTCTCTTATCATATCCATTCATATGAATGATCATAAAATTCCAACTTTTGCTATTGGTGGTGCTGAAGGGCATACACAAGAGTTAAAGAAAAAAGCAGCCCAAACGATCTCTTTCGGTCGGCAAACTTGGCCGCATAAACTGGTACGTGTTATGCTGATTGAACAATTATATCGCTGCCAATCCCTTGCTCAGGGTCATCCCTATCACAAAGCTTAATGTTCGTTTATAAGTTTGATTGAACAAACGCTTGCTGATCCTTAGATTTTTGAGTACTCTTTGAGAAAATTTAATGAGGCATCCATGTTTAAAAACCTATCAACAATTCTATCTATTCTTGCTTTTATTCTAGCAGGTTGGGCGGCATATCAAGTTAAGAAAAAGCCCCAAGATCAAGCTACAACCTTTGGCAAGGATACAAACGCCGTTTATATTGTTGAAGAAGCTTTGAACCAAAAACCTGAGTTGGTCCTTACAGCCTTTGAGGTATACAAACAACGCATGCAGCTCAAAGAAATGAAAGAAATGAAAGAGCAGGTTGGTAAAAACAAAGCCGAAATTCTTGATCACAAAGGCGATCCAATTGGTGGAAATCCAAATGGAGATGTAACAGTTGTTAACTTCTTTGATTATCGTTGCGGGTATTGCCGCCAAGCATACGGCGTTTTGCATGAAGCTGTCAAAGAGGATGGTAATGCTAAAATTATCTACAAAGAGTTTCCAATTTTTGGTGGGGATATGATCATGTCTAAGGCAGCATTGGCAGCTCATAAACAAGGTAAGTACGAAGATATTCACCAGGCCTTCATGACATCAACGGGTAATCTTGCACCATCAGAGGTAAGAGAAATTGCCCGCCAAATTGGTCTTGATATGGATAAATTTGAGGAAGACATCAAATCTCCAGAAATTGAAAAAGAGATTAAAGAAAATCTTGAGCTGGGTCAAAAACTTAAAATCGGTGGTACTCCAACCTTTATCATTGGAGACGATGTCATTAGTGGCTTAATTGGTATTGATACTTTTGAAGAAAAAATCAAAAAACAGCGGTCTTAATTTAATCGCTTTTAAAAGCCTTTTAGGCTAATTTGAGGGGTGTTCAAATTATGAGCACCCTTTATTTTTGTGAAAAGAAAGAACAGACATGCCATCACCTGCAAATAGAAAAGCCATCCCCTGGCTCTTGGCCTGGAGCAGCATATATGCCTTAACGGTTGCGTATGCCAAAGACCTTGATCCCACGGTTGATAATTCAATCATCGTTTTTTTTAGAGCATTGTTTGGATTTTTATTTTTGGTGCCTTCTCTTTTGCAATCAGGTTTTATTTCAACGCTTATTCCCAAAAAACCATTACTCATGTTTATGCGATCCGGTTTAATGATGTTAGCCATGTGGGCAACATATCGGGCCTATCGCTCACTTGATTTATCCATTGCAACATCGATCGGCTTTACACAATCTATTATTACAACAACATTTGCCGGCTGGTTCTTGAGTGAAAAGGTGTCAATGAAACGCTGGATTGTGGTGGGCGTGGGGTATTGCGGTGTTCTTTTCTTTACTGATTTTTCAGCCAACATTGATTTTCAATTAAATATCTTGGTGGCTTTGGGCGCCAATATCGCTGCTAGTCTTGCAATTATCGTCACCAAAAAATTAACTCAAGTAGAACAAACCATCACAATTATTGCCTTTCCATTGCTGGTTATTATCTTATTTACTGGTATTTTGAATACAATTAATGGATGGCATGTTCCAAGCCTTGGCAGCATGTTACAAATTTCGCTTATTGCTGGTGGTTTTACGTATACCCAGTATGCCTATGTGCGGGCCTTGCAGCATTGTGAAGCAAGCTTTGCTGCACCTTTTGAATACTTAAAACTTATCATTGCAGTGCCAATTGGCTATTTCTACTTTCATGAAATACTCTCTATGAATAAATTAATTGGATCATTGATTATCCTTGCAAGTAATCTCTATTTACTTCGAAGCAACAATAAATCTTGATATAAAAACAGTTTTAAGCCACTATCCAGCCAATATTTATTGTTTTGATGAATTATCGTTTTCCAGAACTCATAGGTTTTTTTACCACACTTTTGATCGCTTTTGTTTTATATAATCAGCAATCACGCACGTTGCTTAAAGTGCCTGTAAGTGAAGTTATCACTGGAGGTTCAGCCCAGGATTCAGAATCTCTTGAGCAAGATGCAATCATGACTGAGGATGAAACCTCAGATGAAGGGGCCAAAGCTACACCTGATCCAGGCAACATAGATACCGTATCCAAAGTTTATAAGGTTAAGAAAGGTGATACTTTATACCGCTTTTTTATTAGGTCGATTAAAAATATAGAAGATGTGCAAAGAATCATCCATTTGCTTAATCAAAGTAAGGCGTTGAAGAAGTTTAGGGCAGGGACAGAGTTTAAAGTAACCACCGTTAAAGATGGTCCCAAATCAGGCCAAGTTCAAGAAGTGCTGTTTTATATTGATAAAACCAAAATTCTTATCATTCGAGATCTGCAAACCAATACTCTTAATCTTATTCAAAAACCACTTATTTCTATTAACCGTCTTTATCAAGGTGTTGTTAACAATAGCCTGTATTATGATGCCCAAAAGCTTGGTATCCCGGATAAAATCACCCATCAATTTGCCAGACTCCTTAGTCATAATGTGGACTTCCAGCGATCTATAAAAGAGGGAGATCCCTTTACGATTTTCGCTGAACTCTTCATAGATCCAGATACGGATAAAACCGTACCAGGTAAGCTATATTATGGATCAATTCAGCTTAAAGAAGGTAAAAAAGACCTTTATCGCTATCAAAATGAGCAAGGAACTATTCATTACTTTAGCTCTAACGCCAAAGCGGCAACGCGGTCTTTGCTTAAAACGCCAGTGCCTGGCGCACCAATTTCCAGCCGTTTTGGTATGCGTAAACATCCCATTTTGGGCTATTCTAAAATGCACCAAGGGATTGACTTTGCCGCACCGCGTGGCACCCGTGTTCTTGCCGCTGGTGATGGTATTGTTCAAAAGGCTCAATTCAATGGAGGCTATGGAAATTACATCTTGCTTAAACATTCGCCCTCTATCAAAACTGCTTACGCGCATTTAAAGCGATTTGCTAAGGGAATTCGGGCTGGGTCAAAAGTGAAGCAAGGTCAGGTTATTGGCTTTGTTGGTACAACTGGCCGTAGTACAGGGCCACATCTTCACTATGAAATTCACCTTAACAATAAAAAAGTAAACCCAAACACAGTTAAGTTGCCGACAACCAAGCAATTGTCTGCATCTGAAATTAAGCGTTTCCAAAGTCAGCGTCAAGAAATTGACTGTATGATGAAAGATGCCCAAAAAAGTGATCAGACTTTTATCACGCCTCAACAATGTCCAGATAGCGGGTCTAAGGCCAGCTAACCTCGGGCGGTAAAGACATTAGTATCGCATCAACGTTGCCATTGGTTTTCAGTCCAAACAGCGTTCCGCGATCATAAAGCAAGTTAAATTCAACGTAACGCCCACGCTTTTCCTTTAATTTTTGCCGATCTTCATCATTCCAAGGATGACTTATACGTCGCTTAACAATTATCTCAAAGGCCTTTAAGAACTGCGTGCCAACATCTTTTGTGAATTGTAAATCGTTCTGCCAAGAACCAGTGTTAATATAATCATAAAAAATGCCACCAACCCCTCGCTGCTCTTGTCTGTGGGGTAAGTAAAAGTATTCATCACACCATTTTTTAAAGCGCTTGTAATCATCAGGATCATGCTTGTCACAAGCTGTTTTAAGATGTTCATGAAATAAGGTAGTATCTTCTGAGAATGGATAGGTGGGGGTTAGATCAGCCCCACCACCAATCCATGATTTTCCTGTCACAATCAAGCGTGTATTCATATGCACAGCTGGCACATAGGGGTTTTTCATATGCGCAACCAGGGAAATACCACTTGCCCAAAAACTTGGATCATTCTCAGTTCCAGGTATATCGCCAGCAAATTTTTTATCAAACTGGCCATGTACAGTCGATATGTTGACACCAACTTTTTCAAATACTTGGCCGCGCATAAGTCCCATTTCACCGCCACCGCCACCGGGGCGGTCCCAAGGGGTTATGGTAAATTTACCAGCCGTTAGTTCAGACCCTTGGCAGTAAGCGTCTTCAATCTTTTCAAAACTATTTGTGATAGTGTCACGCAGCTGGCGAAACCACCCCTGGGCTTGTTGTTTCTCAGTAGGGCCTGCTTTCATTCCATGACCTTGGCATGTTTAATAAATACACGTACATATTGATAAGCAGACAGAAGTGAAAATAGCGTTGCAACCAATAAACTTGCATGCATCAAAAGTTCTTCAACTGGTGCTGGAATCATCAATACAGCAATGGCAATGAACTGAAGAACGGTTTTTGCTTTTCCACTTCTGGAAACAGGGACAGAAATTTTTAATTCGGCCAGTTGTTCACGTAAGCCAGAGATAAAAACTTCACGGGCAATCAGGACCAATACCATGATGGCGCTAACAATTGATTCAACTTCGCCAGCAATCATTAAGGCAACCAAGCAAGAAATCACCAAAAACTTATCCGCAATGGGGTCTAAAACCCGGCCAAACACGCTTCTTTCATCTCTTTTGCGAGCAAAATAGCCATCAAAAAAGTCCAATAGAGCGGTAGCAATAAATAAAATTAATGCTGTCCAGCCCGAAAATTTTGAATGCATTAAAATTAATACAACAATAAGTGGCGTTAGGGCGAAGCGCATTAGGGTAAGTTTATTGGCCAGTGTCATCATGTCCTCAAATTTTTAATAGCATACTGTTGTAATCGAGAAGGGGTCAAGGCATTCATCTTATTTTTTCTGTGATTCCAATATTGAAAATGATACTATAGTTTTTATTATTTCAGGGATCTAGTTTATGAAACATTTTCTCATTTTATCTACCTTATTCTTTACGTCTTTGTGCATGGCAGAAAGTTGGTCACAAAAAGCAAAAAGCAGACAAACAGAGCCTGCTATTCGCCGTAATCCCAAACAGTTTGGGGATAGCGATGCTGATTGCGTAGAACTTAAAAAGTTAAATGCGGCGCATACAAAACTAGAAAAAGATTCTTTTCACGAATCCATGGCTCTTCTGATGTTATTAAGCAAACAAGATATCAAACAGCGCTTGCAATATATTCCTAGCAGCCTATTAAAAAAATTTCTTGGTGAGATGGAAAGTACATATGTCTGGATGGAGCGTGCGGCGGGTCACAAAAAAACAGAGCCAGGCATGAAAAACCTTCTTGAAAAAATTGTTATTCCCCGCGCCAAATATCTAGTGAATGCCATTCATGAAACCCTTAACAATTACCAAAGATCCACACAAACAGACGAAGAGGGGAATTTGATTAATTCAGGTCTACGCCGTCACAGTGGCGCGGCTATAAAGAGCCGTAGATAGTTTAGAAGAGAAGCACTTTTAGTGTTTTGCAAAAAAAGCCCCTCCATCAATGGAAGGGCTAAAAATGTCGTCGATTTCTAGAATAAGTCTTTAAAAATTTCTGCTAATACCCTTTCTACTTCTTTCTTAGAAGATTGAGCCATTGTATAAAACTTATCGTATACACTTTTGTATTCTTGAAGTTTTTTTAAGCGATGATCTGATGTTTTAGCCCTATAAATATAAGCCTGGCCTGTTACAAAATTTACAATCTTGGTAATTTCACCGCTGAACGCGTCACTTTTAGAATCTCTAAAATTAATTGCTGTTAGTTGTTTTGTTTGATACATATATTCTGAAAGTTTTGCAAAAGCGTTGAAATCCCATTCAGTATACTTATAAGGTTCTTCAGCTTTATCAGAGCCACTTTCGGCAGTAAGAGAAGCAAAATGAGCAGTATAAATCTCATCAGCAGCTTGATCATTAAAGCCTAAAGTTGTAGCCGAATATTGCCCACTTATCAGAAATTGTTTTCTTGTATCAATATCTAAAGCCTGGAGTTTTTGACAGAACGCTAAATATTTCACAGGATCCATTTCGCCACCTTGATGGATTTGTGTCGTAAAGTCAGTTGAAGAGGAGCCCGCACGAGCAGCAGCCGCTGCACCACTGGGATTAGCTGTCGCAGCAGCTGCGCCACCTCCACCACCAGCTTGTGCGTCTTGTAAGGAAAGTTGAATAGCCTGCTCAATCTGACTCTGATCAAAAGCGCCATATCTTTTACTAGCTTTTTTATATTCTTCTTGCATTAATCGAGCGATTAATGCATCTGTTTCAGGGTCAACTTCATCGCCAACAGCATTAATATTGATAGCTAATATAATGGCTAGTAAAGCCAGATTAGAAAATAAAGTTTTATTCATAATTTTTTCCTTTTTTGGTTATATAGGGCGTCATATTAAAAATTCAATAGTCAATGCTTATTAATGAAGAATTTACTTTTGCAATTATTACTCTCGAAGATTTTCTTAATTTATAACTATTTTCTTGGTACAAAGTGTTTTAGTTCAGTATCCCATATTTTTACGGGATTTAAATTTACAGAAATAAAATTTAACTTATAATTATTATAATTTAAAGGATTAGAAATGAAAAATTTATCAAAATTACCAGGGCTATTTTTAGTTCTAATATGCTTTGTTCAGTTAAATGCGCTACCTAATAATTTTCCATCTGATGAAGAAATGCAAGGTCAGCTGATTCAAATGAAACAAGTTTATGAGAAACATATGAAACCTTTTACAATGGCTTATCATGATCATATAAAAAATAGACAAACTAATTATAAACATTCAGATCTTAAAACCATGTTTGATAGTCTACCAAGATGCTCTTTAACCCACCAGGGTCATGGACATTTAAATTATAGACATGACGATTTTCCGCTGCACTTTGGCCTTGGACGGGTAAATGGCAATATTGATACAGGTGCTTTTAAAGGACTTTATGATCAGCTTCAGCCTTTTATGAATTTCTTGTGTAATGATATTTTTTATTTGCCGACAACTCCACGCACTGAGAGAAAAAACAATAAGAACGCCCAAATCATTTATCCTTTTACAGATCGTCCTATCAGAGAGCAGCTTGAAATTTACAAGCAATATGTAGACAACCCTGACCTATTCAATGAGAGAATGAATCATTATCGGGGGTTGCTAGCCTAAGTTTGTGAGTCGCCAATCTTTTCTTCGCGACTAAATTATTATTTAAGCCAACTTCTGCAATCGATGTTGGTAATAACTGTTCAAATTTTTGCAGCAATTTCGGATAGGTGCTGATTAAACCATTGATCAGCACCAAACCCTGTAAACAGCTGATATTCTTCCAAACCTGGTAAAAAAAATTTTTCACCGCCCGTACCTGATTTCTTCTTGGTGGCAATAAATCTTAACCAATCATCCAAAGGGATAAGATGAAATGATTTATATTCGGTGTAGTCGTGCACATAGCGTTTGGCAAAATCAAACCCGGTATCAAAACCATCGGGTAGAGCAGCATCACCATTTTCAGTAATCTCCTTCAAATGCTGCATGACTTTCTCATGTAAAGGAATTGGTTTATCTTCCTGATCTTTCTCCAAAGCAGTTGTCCATACTTTCAATAGATCAGTTGCACCTTGTTGCCTTTCAGCTACCGCTTTGCTTTCATATCTATGATAAAAATTAGCTACAGGACAATGCAGGTCAGCATTTTGATTCATGATCTTTAAAGCTTGAGTCAGCTCTGCAATATTATAGCCAACTTCTAATTCTACCCAGGTAAAACAAGGACCCCAGCCAGCATGTGTTAGCTGGAAGGAGAGAGGATCAATTTGGGTGAGCGGTGCCACTGCAGCATCTTCATATTCAGCCAGTATTGTGTTCATAGCTGTTACACTCACAGTCATTTCAGGCGTTTCAAATCCACCCAGTACAACAAAATCTCTGGCTTTTGAAAGAGTTGAATTAGCAGTTAAAGTTCGGCTTTCCTTAACTGGCAAGTATCCAAAATATTCCTCTTTCAACTCTCTATTATAAACATCACTCAATCGCTGATCTTTGTCGGGGTCAATACCGCCGCTAATGCTAGCCTTCAATTGCTTACTACCAAAGCGATCACCCGCAATAATGTATTGGTTATCTGACTCTCGATCTTGAAAAATTCGTAAGACAGCAATGCCTGGATTACTATGAAATGTTTGCCATTTTGCTGATTCTTGATCCCAGCGCAAGCCTGAAGCCAAACTTGTTGAAAGAGTACGTGTTTCAAAGCTCTCAACCTCAGAAATGGCTTTTTGATAACTGCTAACAACAGCTAAATGCTCTTCACTCAATTCACTCGTGTCACCCGGCCCGGCCAAAAGACTAGTAAGCACAAATGTTGTTACGATCAGAGTCGTAAAACTTGTAAAGCTGAGTTGTTTTACTCGGCTAAACCAATCAAGCCGGTTGTCATATTTCAAGCTATTTCTCATTTAATATCCTTTGCATCAACGAGTTGCTGTCGAATGGTTTGCCAAAACCTTTCAAATTCTTCTGCACTTAGTAATCCTTTGGTCAGACCATGGGCGTAGGTATATTCAATCCCCAAAACGTCAATCCCTGGATCATAATCTTTAAGCGCCTGACCAATTTCTTCAATATTCTTTCGCCGATCATCAATTATTATAAAAACTTTTGGTTTTTGCTCTGTTTTTTTAAGAAAGGCTGTTATCACATCTCCCTTATTGTGTGGAGCCCGGCCGCCATTAGCAAATAAAACCCCTTTGTAATACATAGGTACTTGATTGTTATAAGGCGGGATTTCTTCTAAAGAAATTTTTTTCTGAACCAGGGCATCCTTAAATTTAAATCCTAAAATATCTAGGGTTTGGGTTCGCATCGTTTCAATAGCTTTTATCCCACTTAAAGGGCCAATAATGCTCGCGGTGAAACCAATGGGTCTGAATCCTTGTTGCTTAAACTTTTCAACAACATCTAGACTGTCAGGGTCTAAAATAGATTGTCCGGCTAACATAATTCCGTGCGTGAACATTTTTTCAATTTCCAGGGCGCTTAATCCTTTTATGATGCGTTCAAAAATTTTTTTGTGTTGCAGATAGTTTGGCAAATCCAAAGCAGGATGGTTAGCTATGGTTAAAGTTAAATCAATATCGATTGCCAGCATGGTTTTAGAGGGATCAAAATTTTTATTTGCAATAATCTGATAAACTTCCTTGAAGTTATGCGCTTGCTTGATGTCAAGTGCGTTCAACATGTTGCTGCAGAGCAGTAAAAGCAGCCCGTAAAGTAATTTCATAATTTCTCCTTATTTTTGAAGTTAGCAAATCAAGACATTGATTTGGTTAGAATCATTTTTGTTTTTAAATTTTGGGTTGAATATTGTGAGGTTAAAAAACTGAGTTTTAAGTAATTAATCACTCTTAAAAATATGTATATTTTAATACAAACTCTTTTTAAGATGATAATGTGATTAAAAATTTTAATAACATATGTTTATGAACTTATATCGTTTGTGGAATTTCTCCTTTTTATTTATGGTTTGTTTGTTGATTGGCTGTGCTGGGGAGAATTATCCCTCAGAGAGAGCAAATATCTCTCAATTAGATGGAAAACTAAAACTTCAACGCGTTATGAATTTTATTGATGCTATACGAGCAGATGATTTTTCAACAGTTAAACATTATATTGATATGGGATTAAATTTAAATGGGAACTACCCTAAAGGAGAATATCCTGCTCGGTATGCCCAAACTGCAGATATGGTAGATTTTCTAATTAAAAATGGTGCAACTGTAGATGCAGGGGGAATTTCATCTCTACCCCCCAATAGCTTTTCTAACAAATATGTTCTTGAGCGCTGGTTGTTTTATGGCGCCAACGTAAATGCTCCACAATTATATGATAAGGAAACTCCCCTAACTAATTATTTCAAAGGAATTCGAAAAGGTGTAAGCAATGCATGGTTTGAAGGTATTAAGCTTCTTATAAATAATGGAGCAGAAACCAAAGGTGCAAAAAAACAACTTGCCATAGAGAAAAGAATGGCAAAAAAATTAATTGAGCGTTACCAAGAACTCTCTCCCAATAAACGCCGAGACTATCACATTCAAAATTATCGCGGAGCCAAAAAGTTCCTTGAGAAAGATTTGGCTAGAATAGAAAAGTTGCTTACCTAGAAGGGCGATCTTTGTTAATTAGTGAATTTAAGAACACTATTTCAAAGTTTTTTCTAAGGTTGTTTGTCTTGTTAAGATTTTCCAAGATATGAGATAGATTTCTATAAAGGATGACTTATTTGAACGGGCACTTCGAATCTATCATGCGGGTTCAAAAGATCTTTTCAAATCATTTATTTGTTTGGAATCTTTTTTGTTTTTTATATTTCAGGTTGAATCTAATTATAAAAAGTCCCGAAAGTTCAGGGCTGAAAATCATATAATTGATGAGAAAGTACCATTTAAGGTTTAGTTTTTCTCAATAAGTACTCAACCAACTCCCTGAAAAAAGCTTTGCGCTGATCATTTTTCTGTTTAAGAGTTTTCAAAATATTATTTAAATTCTTATCAGGGGCAGCGTTTTGACCAAAGTATTCAGGATCATATTCAAAATGAACCCCAGATAAAGCCACGCGGCCACGCCCAAAATTCATTTTTACAATTGCTATTTTACCACTTTGGTAGGTTGCTAATGTTTCAAAATCTTTAAAGTCAGGATCAGGCTTAAAATAACAACCACCGTTGTAATAAGCATCAATAGTTTCGTGATTTTTTATCATCAATGTTTTAGCGCGAGCACCGGTAAACTTACCATATTGATAGGGATGAAGAGGTCCTATTGATTGTCCCTTAAAAAAAGCCAGTTCTCGGTCACCAATAACCTCCAGTTTGCCCCCTTTGTCAAAAACCACGCGGCGCGTTCCGTAGTAACCTCCAGCACATAGCCCCAGATAACTGCCACCATTTTTAATAAATTCTCGTATTTTTTGGTTGCCAGGGCCGTCTAATTTTTTAGCATAAAATCGATCGGCGCCCCCTGGAATTACCAAAAGATCGACCGCTTCGGTTTCTAAGAAACCGTTTTTAATTTGATCGGCATTAACAGAGGATATTTTAAAATTTTCATCAAGTTGTTGAAGTGCATGGCTCACATGTTGCAAGGTAAAATCAGTAATGCCTTCATCTTTGTAAATGGCAATATGCGATTGAGCCCAGAGCCAATAAATTGGTGATAGGATTAGTATTAGTAGAATTTTTAAGGTCATTTTATTTTGTACCTGGCTCAAAATTAACATCTAACCCATGGCTAAGCGGAATTAGTGCATCATTAACTTTATCAAAATCAAGGCTATATGATAAAAAGAAAGAAAAAATAAGGAAAGCAAAAGATAGGGCGACTTTAATACTAATTGCGTGATCAAAAAGACAAAGCATAAAAAAACTACCCAATCTTGTATCTTATACTAAAGGATGTTTTTGATGTCAATATAAAAATTAATATAAAATTAATTTATCTGGAAAAGTGAGCTCTGATATGTTGATATGGTAGCACTTCAAAACTATGATGTGCTTTCAAGCTCTTTAAAATTTTCTAGTAGATTTTTTTTCCTTAATCGCTTGTTCTTTCTGCTTTTCTACAAATCTCAAGTATCGTTTTCTATCTGCAGCTCTTTGCTGTGCGGCATATTCCAGATCTTTCTCCATTCTTAGTTTTTTCCGGGCACGATTTTTTCTAGATGCAATAGCAATTTTACTCATACTAAGAGGCTTCTGTTTTTTTGGCGATTTGGAATCTAATAAGTGTGAAGGAGTTTTACCCCTTTTTTTCTGAGTACTTTTTTCAGGTGTGTAAGAACGCGTAGAAACTACAGGTTCTTGATTTTCTAGCTTAACAAGTACGTTCCGCAGTTCTTCTGAATCCCATTCTTTTGGCTTAAAATTAATATCGAAGGCGTGTAGGTATAACGGTCTTTTTAATATTTTTTCAATGTCTTCATCAGGATTAGAATGTGTTGGAAAAATTGAAACAACAGTTAACAAGATTGATCGTAAGCAGTTATTTGTTTTAATTCTGAAAAAGATCATAAAAACAAAAGCATCCTGTTATACTTATATTGTTTTAAAATGTTCATTAAGTCAAGATAAGGTAATCTTGAGATTATGGGTAGCGAAGAATTATACTTCACAAAAAAATAACCCACCATGCTTTTAAGGCAAGGCGGGTTAAAGTGAACTAGCTTAACTAAGTAATCTTATGCTTGGGCTTGTTGTTCTGTGCCCTCTGAAGCTTCAGACTCAGCGCGGCGGCTTTCTTCTATAGCTGCTTGATCAGCCAAAATTTGACGATCTCTTTCAGCTGATAGCTTGCGGTATTCAGCGATTTTATGGCCTGTTCCAGCTGGAACCAATCGACCAATAATGATGTTTTCTTTCAAGCCGACCAAATTATCAACTTTTCCTGAAGAGGCGGCTTCAGTTAGAACCCGTGTTGTCTCCTGGAACGAGGCAGCAGAGATAAATGACTTGGTTTGCAATGATGCGCGTGTAATTCCTTGCAGCATTGGACGCGTTGTCATTAATTTCTTACCTTCATCAGCAAGTTTCTTGTTGATCTGTTTAACATCTGTCACGTCAAGAGTATCACCAACCGAGTAGGGTGAAGCACCAGGCTCAATAACTTCATGCTTTTGCAGCATTTGGCGTGTAATTACCTCAATGTGCTTATCATCAATCCGCACCCCTTGTAGACGGTAAACAGATTGAATTTCTTGCACAATGTAGTCCGCGAGTGCTTCAACACCAAGGATTCGCAAGATATCATGTGGCACCAAGCTACCCTCAATTAACATCTCACCTTTCTTAACGTAGTCACCTTCATGCACAACGATGTGTCTACCTTTAGGCACAAGATATTCAATAGGTGCTTGATCGCCTTCAGGGACAATGATCAAGCGACGTTTGGCTTTGTAATCTTTGCCAAATTCAACGCGGCCATCAAGTTCTGCAATCATAGCAAAGTCTTTTGGCATACGGGCTTCGAACAGCTCAACAACCCGGGGCAGACCACCTGTAATATCGCGTGTTTTAGATGATTCTTTTGGAACACGGCCAATGATATCACCAGGGTGGACTTGTTGGTTATTTTCAACTGTCAAGATCGTATCAACCGGGAGGTAGTATTGGGCTTCCGCACCGCTAGCAAACTTGATTGGGTTACCTTTAGCATCGCGCAGAACAATCCGCGGCTTCAGATCAACACCTTTTGTTTGCTGACGCCAATCAACCACGACACGGTTTGAAATTCCTGTTTCTTCATCAGTCACTTCACGCATGGACGATCCTTCAATCAAATCAACAAAGTGAGCGGTTCCTGATGCCTCAGAAATAACGGGCACAGTAAATGGATCCCATTCAGCCAAAAGTTGACCTTTAGAGACCTTGTCACCAGCTTTTACCATGACTTTTGTACCATAACTTAGGCGGCGGCGATATTTCTCACACTGACGTTCGTCTAAGATAACAAGCTCTGTGTGACGGTTCATAATTAAGAGCTGGCCATCTTTATTTTCAAGAATGGTTTCATTCTTAAAGCTGATTGTTCCATCAAAAGGGCTTTCTAATGAAGACTCTTCACCAGCACCTTGCGCAGCACCCCCGATGTGGAAGGTACGCATTGTTAACTGTGTTCCAGGCTCACCAATCGATTGGGCAGCAATAATTCCAACGGCTTCACCAACATTAACAGGCGTTCCACGTGCAAGGTCACGACCATAACACGCAGCACAAATACCTTTGTCAGCTTCACACGTTAAAACAGAGCGGACTTTTACAGAATCAACGGCGCTTTTTTCAATCTTATCGGCAAGGTCTTCATCAATCAATGTGTTGCGTTTTGCAATACATTCGCCCGATACATTGTCAATAACGTCTTCAGCAATGGTCCGACCAAGTACACGTTCACCAAGAGGGACAACAATATTACCACCTTCCATTACATCCGTTAGAGTGATTGAATTGGTTGTGCCACAGTCTTTTTCATGAATGACACAGTCTTGTGCAACGTCTACTAGACGACGGGTAAGGTAACCAGAATTTGCTGTTTTCAAAGCTGTATCTGATAGACCTTTCCGTGCTCCGTGGGTTGAGTTAAAGTATTCAGAAACGGTCAAACCTTCTTTAAAGTTTGAAATAACCGGCGTTTCAATAATTTCACCAGACGGCTTTGCCATCAAACCACGCATACCAGCTAACTGCTTCATCTGCGCAGGAGATCCACGCGCACCAGAATCAGCCATCATAAACACAGAGTTGAAGGGTTGATCTTTCTTAAGGGCAGAAATCCCTTGCATCATTGCGTCAGATACTTTTTCACCACATTGTGCCCAAGCATCTACAACCTTGTTATATTTCTCACCCTGGGTGATCAAACCATCTTGATACTGTTGTTCATACTCAGTAACCTTATCAGAAGTTTCTTTGATCAACGCTTCTTTTTCACTTGGAATAACTAAGTCGTCTTTCCCAAATGAAATTCCAGATTTAGTCAACTGCTTAAACCCAAGATCCATTAAGCGATCACTGAATATAACTGTTTGTTTTTGGCCACAATGACGGTAAACAATATCAATAATTGTGCTCACAGCCTTTGCATTCAATGGACGGTTGATCAGTGAAAATGGAAGCATTGGGTGCTTTGGTAGCAATTCTGCAATAATCATACGGCCTGGTGTTGTATCAACTTTCATAGCAATTTTTTTGCCTTCAGCATCAACAGTTTCATATCTGGCAATGATTTTCGCATGCGGTGTCACAACACCAGCATCAAGAGCAGCCTGAATTTCACCCATGTTGGCGAATATAGACCCTTCACCAGGTTCACCTTCACGTTCTAGTGATAAGTAGTAAACTCCCAAGACAATGTCCTTTGATGGGTTGATAATCGGTTTACCATTTGCTGGGTGCAAAATGTTGTTGGTTGACATAATCAACGTTCTGGCTTCGAGTTGTGCCTCAAGGGAGAGGGGAATGTGAACAGCCATGTTATCACCATCAAAGTCAGCGTTAAAAGCCGCACACACCAATGGGTGAAGTTGAATTGCTTTCCCTTCAACCAACAATGGTTCAAATGCCTGAATCCCTAAGCGGTGAAGCGTTGGCGCACGGTTCAGTAGAACAGGGTGTTGGTGAATCACTTCCTCTAAAATATCCCAAACTTCAGGACGCTCTTTTTCAACCATACGCTTAGCTGCTTTAATGGTTGTTGCGTAGCCATATTTCTCTAGTTTTGAATAAATGAATGGCTTAAACAGCTCTAATGCCATTTTCTTTGGCAAACCACACTGATGAAGTTTCAACTCGGGTCCAACGACAATAACTGAACGACCAGAGTAATCAACACGTTTACCAAGTAGATTTTGACGGAAACGGCCTTGTTTCCCTTTGAGCATATCAGAAAGCGATTTCAATGGACGTTTTGTTGTGCCCGTTATTACACGACCACGGCGCCCGTTGTCAAACAAGGCATCTACAGCTTCCTGTAACATTCTTTTCTCGTTACGAACAATAATGTCAGGGGCATTGAGCTCCATCAATCTTTTCAAACGGTTGTTTCGGTTGATAACCCGACGATAGAGATCGTTCAAATCCGATGTCGCAAAACGGCCACCATCCAATGGGACGAGGGGGCGTAGTTCTGGTGGAATAACTGGAAGAACGGTTAAAATCATCCATTCAGGTTTAGAGCCAGAGTTGATGAAGTTTTCAATCAAACCCAAACGCTTTTGTAATTTCTTACGCTTTGCTTCCGAACCGGTAGCCTCAAGATCATCAAGGGTTTGCTGTCTTTCTTCTTCAAGGTCAAGACGTTTAAGAACTTTTAAGATCGCTTCAGCACCCATTTCAGCTTCAAAAGCATCATCGCCGTATTCGTCTTGAGCATCAATAAATTCATCTTCTGTTAGAAGTTGATGCTTGGAGAGGGGAGTTAGACCAGGCTCGATCACGATATAATTTTCAAAGTAAAGAACTTTCTCTAGATCCTTTAACATCAAGTCTACCAACATCCCAATACGGCTTGGTAGTGATTTAAGGAACCAAATATGAGCTACCGGTGCAGCTAAATCAATGTGAGCCATCCGGTCACGACGAACTTTTGCAAGCGTGACTTCAACACCACACTTCTCACAAACAACGCCGCGGAACTTCATTCGCTTGTATTTACCACATAAACACTCGTAGTCTTTGACCGGTCCAAAAATCCGCGCACAGAAAAGACCATCTTTTTCCGGTTTAAACGTACGATAGTTAATGGTTTCAGGCTTTTTGACCTCACCAAAAGACCAAGAGCGAATACGCTCTGGGCTTGCGATTGAGATCTTGATCTGGTCAAAGCTTTGGGGATCAACCAGTTGATTTTGTGTTTTTTGTAGTGCGTGTGTATTCATATTTATTCCCTAAAACTTAAGCTTCATCCGCTGCTTGAGCTGATTCCTCTGATTGCTCACCAGAATCTTCAACGATTGCTGGCATTTCAATATCAAATGATTTTTCATCAGACTTACCTTCAATAAACTCCATGTTCAGTCCTAGAGATTTTATCTCTTTAACAAGAACATTGAATGATTCAGGCACCCCAACTTCAAAATTATTATCGCCGCGGATAATAGCTTCATAAACTTTGGTCCGACCTGTTACGTCATCTGATTTCACGGTCAAAATTTCTTGAAGAGTATAAGCCGCACCGTAAGCCTCTAGTGCCCAAACCTCCATCTCTCCAAATCTTTGACCACCAAATTGAGCTTTACCACCCAATGGTTGTTGCGTAACCAAACTGTATGGTCCGATTGATCGGGCGTGAATCTTATCATCAACCAAGTGATGCAGTTTTAGCATATACTTGTAGCCGACAGTAACTTTACGGTCAAAAGGCATTCCAGTGATACCATCATACAAAGTTACCTGGCCTGACGTATCCAAATCACCCATCTTTAAGCACGCGTCAACATCAGCAACAGTTGCACCATCAAATACCGGCGTTGCCATTGGAACACCTTTGTGCATAGATTTGATCAAGGCTGTTTTCTCATCAGCTGACAAAGCTTTAAGTTCTTTTTGCTGAGCAGGGTTAGAGTAAATCTGCGTTAAAGTTTGATCCAACTCCTTTTGCTTGCTCTTATCTTTCTGAACATCAGCTAACATCGCATTGATTTTTTTACCCAAACCATTTGATGCCCAACCAAGATGGGTTTCAAGAATTTGCCCAACGTTCATACGAGATGGCAAACCAAGTGGGTTTAACACAATGTCAACAGGCGTTCCATCTTCCAGATACGGCATGTCTTCAACAGGTGTAATTCTTGAAATCACACCTTTGTTTCCATGACGGCCGGCCATTTTATCACCTGGCTGTAGTTTGCGTTTTACAGCAATAAACACTTTGACTGATTTCAAAACGCCTGGAGCAAGTTCGTCTCCCATACGGATCTTTTCGATCTTTTCTTGGAAGCGTTTTGCTAATGCATCCATAAGAGCATCATAATCAGCTGTAATATCAGTGATATTTTTCTGAATTTTGGTGTCTTTAACAACAAACTGTTTCCACTGTCCTTGACTAAAGCCAGCTAGAATCTCTTCAGTGATTTTAGCGCCGACTTTAACACCTTTTGGCCCTTTGGAAATCTCTTGATCTAGAAGCAAGTGCTTCAAACGGTCATAGAAGTTACGATCCAAAATATTGGTTTCAGCAACTTTGTTTTTGTTGAGCTGGTCGATTTCACCTTGTTCTATGGCTAAGGTTCTCTCGTCTTTATCAACCCCGCGTCTAGAGAAGACCCGAACATCAACAACGGTACCTTTCGTCCCAGGAGGAACACGCAATGATGTATCGCGCACATCTGAAGCTTTCTCACCAAAGATAGCGCGTAGAAGTTTTTCCTCAGGCGTTGAAGGTGTTTCACCTTTTGGTGTAACTTTACCAACCAAAATATCACCTGGTTTCACATCTGCACCAACATAAACAATACCAGATTCATCAAGTTGCCTTAGGGCTTCATCACCCATATTTGGGATATCGCGGGTAATCTCTTCATTACCAAGTTTTGTATCACGGGCAACAATCTCGAATTCATCAATGTGAATTGAGGTAAAGATATCATCACTCACGATTCTTTCAGAAATCATGATTGAATCCTCAAAGTTATATCCGTTCCATGACATGAACGCGACAAGAGCATTATACCCAAGGGCCAGCTCCCCACGATCTGTTGAAGGACCATCTGCAATAACTTGGCCTTTTTCAACGCGTTCACCAACGCGCACCAAAGGCTTTTGGTTAATACAGGTTCCCATGTTTGAACGAAGGAATTTATTCAAGTTATAGATATCAACACCAACATCAACAGCGGCTGAAGCGCTTGCATCCGTTTTGATAACAATACGGTTTCCATCAACTTGGTCAACAATACCAGCGTTTTTGGCCATAACAATAACGCCTGAATCTTCAGAAACAGTTTTTTCCATTCCTGTTCCAACAAGTGGTGCTTCTGTTTTCAAAAGAGGGACTGCTTGACGTTGCATGTTTGACCCCATCAATGCCCGTGTTGGGTCATCATTTTCAAGGAATGGAATCAAAGATGTTGCAACAGACACAAGCTGCTTAGGAGAAACTTCAATGAATTGAATGTCATCCCGAGCAACTTTCGTAAATTCACCATTATGGCGACATGTTACAAACTCACCTTGAATAACATTGTTATCGTCAATTTCAACATCAGATTGCGCAATACATGCACGACTTTCTTCAATAGCTGAAAGATAAACAACTTCGCTTTTGATTTTCCCTTTTTCAACAGGACGATAAGGGCTTTCAATTAAACCGTACTGGTTAATCCGTGCAAAAGTTGCAAGAGAATTAATCAAACCAATGTTTGGACCCTCAGGGGTTTCAATTGGACAAATACGGCCGTAATGCGTTGGGTGAACGTCACGAACTTCAAATCCAGCACGATCTCGCGATAAACCACCAGGCCCCAGCGCTGATAAACGACGTTTGTGTGTAATCTCAGAGAGTGGATTTGTTTGGTCCATAAATTGAGAGAGCTGTGATGAGTTGAAGAAATCACGCAGCGCAGCTGATACAGGTTTTGCATTAATGAAGTCATAAGGCATGACTGTTTCAAGATCAATTGAGTTCATACGCTCACGAATTGAGCGTTCCATACGCACCAATCCAACACGGATCTGATTTTCAAGAAGTTCACCAACCGAACGAATACGACGGTTACCAAGGTGATCAATATCATCAATCTGACCTTTGCCATCCTTTAGCTCACAAAGCGTGCGAACAATTGCAATGATATCTTGTTTTTCAAGAACAGTTTGCTCAAGATCAGCGTTAACACCTAAGCGGGCATTCGCTTTGACACGTCCTACAGGAGACAGATCATAACGATCTGGATCAAAGAATAGTGAATGGAAGAGGGCAGCCGCACTTTCAAGCGTTGGGGGCTCACCAGGGCGCATAACGCGATAGATATCTAGCAATGCATCTTCACGTGAATTATTTTTATCAGCAACAAGTGTATCGCATAAAGCTGGCCCAACATTTACGTAATCAATGTAAAGCGTTTCAACTTTCTTAAGTTTTTGAGCAATGATTGCATCAAAAATATCACGGGTGATTTCAGCGCCTGGTTCAGCAATAACTTCACCTGTTTCAGGGTCTGTAATTTGAGTAGCCAAACGTTTACCAAGCAAGTCGTCTTGCGGCATCAAAATTTCGCGGTCGCCTTCTTCAGTTAGTTTTTTTAGGGTTCTTGGCGTTAGCTTTGATCCAGCCTCAAGAATCACTTCTTTTGTTTTGGCATCAATTAAGTCGCGGGCAACTTTTACCCCGCGCCAGCGATTAGCAATAAAAGGAACCTTCCAATCGGAACCAGAAGCTTTATATTCAACAACTTCATAGAAGGTACGAAGAATTTCTTCACGTGACATCCCTGGGATATCATGCTCATTAACTTCTTTACCTTTCTTGATCAATTCAGCACGCTTTCTCTCGCCAACAGCACTATCAAGTGCCATCAATACGCAAGTAGCAAGGATTTTGCGCTTACGATCAATTCTTGCATTGAGGTGATCTTTTGCATCAAATTCAAAATCCAGCCAAGAACCACGGTTTGGAACAACACGTGCATTAAATAGTAGCTTACCAGAGGCATGAGTCTTACCATCATCATGACCAAAAAACACACCAGGAGAACGGTGCATTTGTGAAACAATAACACGCTCAATCCCATTGATGATGAAAGTACCATCTGAAGTCATGAGTGGGATATCAGCTAAATAAACGTCTTGTTCTTTAATATCTTGGATTGACTTGGTCCCAGCTTCTTCATCAACTTCCCAAACTATTAATCGAAGGAGTGCGCGCATTGATGATGCATAAGTGTATCCGCCGCGAATACACTCGTCTGGGTCGTATTTTGGCTCTTCGAAAGCGTAGCTTACGTACTCAATTTGCGCTTTTCCAGCATAATCATTTATTGGAAAGACAGACTTTAAAATACCCTCAAGCCCAACGTCTTTACGTTGATCAGCTGGCGTATCAAGCTGGAGAAAATGATTATAGGAGTTAATTTGAGTTTCGATTAGATTTGGAATACGTATGGCGTCTTGGATTTTGCCAAAATTTTTTCTTAAAATGCGTGCAGTTGAAGCGACCATTTCCCCTCGCAAAAATGAAGTTATGATTTTTATACTAAAAAATGAGAGAAAGGCAAGCTTATAGTAGAGCGCCTTTCACCCATTAAAAAACAAGAAATTTTAATTGAAGCTAACTACTTAACTTCAACAGTAGCACCAGCAGCTTCTAATTTGCCTTTGATATCATTGGCTTCATCTTTAGAAACACCTTCTTTAACAGGCTTAGGTGCAGCTTCAACAAGATCTTTTGCTTCTTTCAAACCAAGACCCGTGATACCACGAACTTCTTTAATAACATTGATTTTTTTATCACCAGCAGAAGCAAGAATTACATCAAATTCAGTTTTTTCTTCACCAGCGGCTTCAGCAGCGGCAGCTGGACCAGCCGCAACAGCAACTTGCGCTGCAGCAGAAACGCCCCAGTGCTCTTCAAGTGCCTTTACGAGCTCAGCAGCTTCAAGAACTGTTAATTCTGATAAACTATCTACGATTTTTTTTAAGTCAGCCATGATTTTCTCCTTTAAATTAGTTTATGACTTTTTGCTGTACGCAGAAACGACCTGAGCCAGCTGGCGAGCAGGCGCTCCAATGACGGATGCAACTTGTTGTGCAGGGGTCGTAATAACCGCCATAATTTTTGCTCTCAACTCGTCTAATGACGGGAGTTGTGAGAGAGCCTTAACTTGGTCTTTTGACATAGCCTTATTAGGCATACAGCCAGAAACAACCTCAAATTTTTCATTCTTTTTTGCATATTCAATTGCAACACGAGCAGCCGCAACAGGATCAGCTGAGAAAGCAAAGGCTATGGGGCCGCTGATGTCGTCAGATATACCCTCAAAAGGACTATCTTTTAATGCTATTTTGGCAAGAGAATTTTTTACAACTTTGTATGAAACGTTCTCAGCACGCATCTTGTTTCTTAAATCGGAAACCTCGGCAACGGTTAAGCCATTTGGCTTAGTAACAACAAGAAGGCTTGCTGAATCAAGATTTGACCTTAGAGCTTCAATAAAATTACTTTTATCTGTTCTATCCACAATGGACTCCTATTAAATTTAAAATAAAGAAAGCAGGGGAAACAGAAACGTTAAAAATGTTTGCGTCTCGTGTTGGATATTAATCAGGCTAACCTGAACCTACAGTCTTCAACAGCTCAATAAAGAGCAATGAATACTCTTTATTGAATACTGTTAGTTTTGTCAAGCAGATTTATAAGCACTTATGTCAATTTTCATACCAGGGCCCATGGTTGAGCTTAAGCTGATATTTTTAATGTATTGACCCTTAACGCCGCTTGGTTTGTTTTTAATAATCACATCAATGAAAGCTAAAACGTTTTCTGCAAGTTTCTTTGCATCAAAACTCATTTTACCAATGCCAGCATGAATAATACCATTTTTTTCAGTGCGGTATTCAAGTTGACCACCTTTAGCGGCTTTAACAGCTTCAGCTACATCTGTGGTCACTGTACCAAGTTTTGGGTTAGGCATCAAACCACGCGGCCCAAGAACTTTACCAAGTTTTCCTACGGTAATCATCATATCAGGAGTAGCAATACAACGATCAAAATCAGTAAATCCACCTTGAATCTTTTCAGCCAAATCATCAGAGCCAACAATATCAGCGCCAGCTTTTTTTGCAGCCTCAGCTTTGTCATCTTTTGCAAACACAGCAACTTTTACAGTTTTACCAGTTCCATTAGGAAGTTGAATAACGCCTCTGAGATTTTGCTCAGCCTTACGTGGATCAATGTTAAGATTCATTGAAATGTCCAACGTTTCGTCAAAGTTTTTTGAACAATGCTTTTTCAATACATTTAAGGCTTCTTCAATGCTGTAACGGTTTAAAACGTCAACATCAGAATAAGCATTTTTAAGTTTTTTTCCTAGTTTTGCCATTGTATTACTCCACCACTTCAACGCCCATAGAGCGTGCTGATCCTTCAATCATACGACCTGCAGCTTCAATATCAGCTGCGTTAAGATCGTCTTTTTTCTTTTCTGCAATCTCAAGGACTTGTGCCTTTGTGATCTGACCAACAAATTGGCGTCCAGGAGCTTGTGAGCCTTTATTCAATTTAATTGCTTTTTTGATCAAATAGCTGGCAGGTGGCTTTTTCGTAACAAAGCTAAATGTACGGTCAGCATAAACAGTAATAACTGTTGGAAGTGGCGTGCCGGGTTCTTCACCACCAGTTGCAGCGTTGAAACCTTTACAAAATTCCATGATGTTAACACCTTGTTGACCCAATGCAGGACCAATAGGTGGAGAAGGGTTAGCTTTTCCAGCTGGGATAATCAGATTGATATATCCTTGTATTTTTTTTGCCATTTTAAACCTCAATTAATTTTGGCTGTGGTGCGATGATGACAGTCATCTTCCACAAGTTGTTAAAGATCTAGATCTTCTCAACTTGAGTGTAATCTAGATCAACAGGGGTTGAGCGTCCAAAAATAGAAACGCTCACCTTTAAGCGGCATTTATCAGAATCAACTTCTTCAACAACACCACTGAAAGTTGCAAAAGGCCCATCGCTTACTTTTACTTGCTCACCAATCTCAAAGGTCAAATCAGACATTGGGGTTTCAACGCCATCTTCTACTTGTTGCATCAGGCGTTCAGCTTCTTTTTTGCTAATGGGCGAGGGCTTGTCTTTTGTTCCAAGAAAACCTGAGACTTTATTAATGCTTTTGACAGCATGCCAAGCCTGGTCGGTAAGATCCATCTGAATTAAAATATAGCCAGGAAAAAAGTTTTTTTCACGCGTATATTTTTTCCCACGACGAACTTCTGTCACTTCATGGGATGGAATAAGGATGTCGCCAAAACTGTCTTGAAAACCTTTTTTTTCGATAAGGTCTAACAAGGATTCTTTGATTTTATTTTCATAACCAGAGTGGACGTGAACAACGTACCAGCGCAATGCCATTGGGTTAGGCTCCTAAGCTTAAAATGAGTTTAATAATGTAAGATAATACTTGGTCAACGATGAGGAAGAAAACAGCAGCCAGGGCAGCCATAATACACACCATAATAGTTGTGATGACGACTTCTTTGCGTTTTGGCCAAGTGATTTTTCCAGCCTCACGGCGGATCTGACGAATGTATTCTACGGGGCTAATCATGTTTTGTTTCTCAATCGTTCAATTTTAATTATCAATGTGCCACTTGCATGTCAAATGAAATTGGCAGGAGCAGAGGGACTTGAACCCACAGCCTTCGGTTTTGGAGACCGACGCTCTACCAATTGAGCTATACTCCTTTAAACCATTGGATTTATAGCTAACCTTGCCCTAAAATGCAAGTTCTGATGTTTGTCTGACGATCGATTCACAAGTGAGTTATAATCTTATTCTTGATAACCATATTTTTTTACAAAAGCTGGAGTGTAAGATTCTGTAAGACCATGATGTCTATCTACAGATGAACTCTTTTTTGGTTTTGGTAATTCAAGTTTAGTTCCAGTGAACTTAGTTAGAGTCATGGGGTAAGAAGGAGGCCAAAGCATTTTGCCAAACCATCCAAGTGTTTGACCTATAAACGTCTTATTTTGGTCATAGTCCTGGATTTCACTCATGAAATCTTTAGCAATTGAGTCGCCGTCAATGATTATGCGAAGATGATTAAATTTACCCCCCAGTTTTTTATTCCAGGCTTTACACCCTTCTTCATTAAAAATTGCCGGAGCGCCTAGTGACACAACTATAATATTATTGTGATTTTTTGGAGAGCTGAAATTTAAAGCCGGATTGTAAACCCGATTGATTAAATCAATGGCAAGATACTGCGCAATCATTCCTCCAAAACTGTGGCCTGCGAAAATGATTTGAAGATCTTTTAAGTCAAGCCCTTGATCGTTTGCATATTTTCGCACATCATCTTCAATATTTTTTGTGTAGCAACGAGCTATTTGAAAAGCACCCCAATGGCCTCGTCCAGCAAGCCCATGGCTCCAATATCTTCCATCTTGAGGTGAAGAAAAATCTTGTGATCTTTTTCTCAGAACAGCAAAATCTTCTATTTTTTTTGCAAGCGCAGCTCCAGGTAAGCTTATTATTAACTGTCGGCCTTTTGCAATTATGCATCCAGATTCGTACTCTTTAAAAATACTCATATCTGGAGGTGAATCATTTTTATTTAAATCAAGAGCCTTGAAGAAGGGTTTAGCATTTTTTTTGCCGCCATACTCCGCTGGCCAATATTCATTCATCCATAGCTTTTTATTTGTAAGTTTTAAATTTTTAGCAGCATGCAAAGAAGCAAGACAGCGGTTCATATCAGCATCGTTAAGATCTGTTGCTTGGGGCAGCATGCCAGATGCTGAAAAACAAATAATTGAGATTAGATAAAGATATAGTTTCATGGTAGTTCCTTTACATTTAGTAAAGTATTTACTTGTTTCACAGAAAATAAAATTAGAAAAAAATAAACCCTTTAAATCACCTAGATTTCCTTTAGTCCTTGTGATACTGAACTCTCATGTTTTTTTCACAGTTAAAAAATCTAGATTTAGCAGAGCTATCTCAGCATCTACTAAGCAATGTTAAACCAGGTGCATTACCTTTAGTCATATCTGATATACTTTCACAAGTGAATGACGGCCAAACCTTGTTGATTGTTGCCAATGATAACGATCAAACAAACAACTTGCTTCAGGAAATAGCCTATTTAAGTCCTGAGATCAATCTGCACGCTTTTCCAGAATGGGATACGATTCCATATGATCGTGTCAGCCCAAGCCAGGAAATCATGGCGACACGCGCACAATCTCTTGCTACTTTAGCAAAGATAAAACGAGAGGGGGAAAAACAAAAGAGCTGCTTTATAACGACTTATAAGGCTTTAACTCAAAAAGTTGTTCAACCAAATGAGTTTGTTTTTACGCAAGTAACCCTGCGTCCTGGCGATGAATGTAATTATTCAGATTTAATTGTTCAATTAAATGAGTTAGGCCTAGAAAGGGTTGATGTAGTTAGAGAGCCAGGGAGTTATGCTGTTCGTGGTGGCCTAATTGATGTGTATCCATTTGATGCACATGACCCTATGCGTATTGATTTTTTTGACAACGAAATTGAAGCATTAAAAACGTTTGATCCTATGACGCAAAGGTCTATAGAATCATGTCCTTCCATTAGCCTTGGAACAGCAACAGAGCTAAGTCTAACACCAAAAAAAGTTGATCACTTCAAAATAAAATACATCCAGAGTTTTGGCGCAAAAGCTGGGTCAGATGTCATTGTGTCTGAATTATTGCAAGGCAAGCATCCGCAAGGCATTGAACACTGGCTGCCTTTATTTCATGAAAAGATGGTATTTCTGCTTGATTGGTTTCCAAAGACAACTGCACTTATTTTTGATGGGATGCCAGAGGCTGCCATTAGTAACGCTTATGATCAAGCTGTGGATTATTACACCCAACGTCAAGAAAATTTGGGTGAGAAAACAGAAGATAACGCAAATTTATATCGTCCCGTTCCTTATGAAAGTTTTTTTATGGGGTGGCCGCAGATTTCTAAATTGGCCTCAAATTTCCAACAAATTACTTTGCTTCCGTATGATGCCGACTCATCATTGAATTTAAAAATCAAAACGCCTGTTTTCCCAAGCAAGAGCCCTTTAAAGGGTTTTGCTGAGCAGATTAAAACTTATGACGGATTAACTGTCCTCTCGGTTGGAAGTGAAAAGCAGTTTCAATCAATACTTCAGGGTTTAAACTCTCTAGATATCAACTTTAGTTTAAAAAAAAATATAGCTAATGCACTAAAGTTAAGAGGCAAAAGTTCGCAACAGGCGTTTGCTGTCATTTCACCGCTTAAATATAGTTTTAGATGTGATGACTTCCAAGTATTAACTTATCAAGATCTCTTTGGAGTACGCGCACCTACAAACAAGAATCAAAGAAAAAACAGTGAGATCTCAATTCAAGATATCAATGCCTTTGAAGCTGGTGATCACCTTGTCCACCGGGATCATGGTGTGGGGCGTTTTGTCAGCATGATTGTGCTTGAGCTTGACGGACAAGAACATGACTGTTTAATGCTGGAGTACGACGAAGGAGCAAAGCTTTATGTGCCCGTTGAAAACTTAGATGTTCTTTCAAAATATGCAGGCCACAACAGCGATGTTGCTTTAGATAGATTAGGCAGTGTTCAATGGCAAAATCGCGTCAAACGGGTTAAAGAAAAAATATTTGAAGTGGCGGGAATCCTTATGGAAACTGCCGCCAAACGAACGGTCGTGCAAAAGCCGCGCTTTGATGGCTCTCTTCCACTTTACCAAGAATTTTGTGCACAGTTTCCTTATGAAGAGACAGCTGATCAGAAAGTGGCTATAGAGCAAGTTGAGAATGACCTTGGTTCAGATACACCTATGGATCGTTTAATTTGTGGGGATGTGGGATTTGGTAAAACAGAAATTGCTATGCGTGCAGCGGCTTTAACAGCCTTTAACGGTTACCAAGTATTGATTCTTGTGCCAACAACGGTATTGGCGCAGCAGCATGAAAAAAACTTTCAAAAGCGATTTGCTGACTTTGATTGTCGCATTGCACAGCTTTCAAGGTTTGTTAAACCTGCTGAAAAAAAGAGAACACTCGAGGGTTTAGCGGATGGCCGTGTTCAAATTTTGGTTGCTACACATGCAGCCCTTAGTAAGAAAATTTCTTTTCATAATTTGGGCCTTATTGTTATTGATGAAGAGCAGCATTTTGGCGTGATGCAAAAAGAACATCTCAAAACGCTTTCTCCAAATGTAAATATTCTTTCGATGTCCGCAACGCCTATTCCAAGAACATTGCAAATGGCTGTGGCGGGAATGCGTGGCTTAAGCTTAATTGCATCCCCGCCAATAGATCGGCTAGCGGTGCGTTCTCAAGTTATGCCCTACGATGGGCTTATCATTCGTGAAGCAATCTTAAGAGAAGTTCAACGTGGGGGGCAAATATATTTTGTTTGTCCTCGTCTTAAAGATTTAGATGTTATGGAGAGAAAGCTTAAAAAACTTATACCCCATATTCGTTTAGGCGTTGGGCATGGTCAACTGTCTGCAGCCGAACTTGATAGCGTGATGGAAGATTTTTATCAAGGAAAATTCGATGTATTGTTGGCAACAAATATTGTTGAGTCTGGGTTAGATGTTCCTAATGCAAACACATTAATTGTGTATCGTGCGGAGTATTTTGGCCTTTCACAACTATATCAACTTAAAGGTCGGATAGGACGTAGCAAAAAGCGGGCTTATGCCTTTTTCATGACTGAAAATTCAACAGTCATGGAAAAAAAGGCTTATAAACGTTTAGAGGTTATTCAAAGTCTTGATCGGCTGGGTGCAGGATTTAGTGTTGCTAGCCATGATATGGACCTGAGAGGTGCAGGAAATCTGGTAGGGAAAGCACAGTCTGGCCACATTAAAGAAGTAGGGTATGAGCTTTATCAACAGTATTTGAATGAAGCGATTGAAACCCTGAAGTCATCTCCAACTCAGGAAGCAAAAAACTCATTTCTATCGCCCTCTCTATCCTTAAGTCCTCAAATCAATTTGGGGGTTCAAGTGTCAATTCCAGAGAACTACATTCCAGATTTGAACCTTAGAGTCGGTATATATCGAAAACTATCAGAACTAACTAACCTTGACGCTTTAGCCCGGTATCAAGAAGAGTTAATTGATCGTTTTGGTGATCTGCCTAACAGCCTGAAAAACCTGATTGGTACAATTCATTTAAAAATTTTAGCGGTGGATCTAAATATTTCTAAAATAGAAAAAGGAACAAAAGCAGTTGCTATATCTTTTAATTCACAGATTCCTGAAAACATAGAGAAAATTGTTGAATTAGTCACAAAAAATCCAGCACGTTTTCAATTGAAGCCATCTGGAAAATTACTGTGTATGTTTAACGAGAAGGAAAAAGAAGACATTCTAGAAAGCATGATCAAGACCCTTGATGATCTTTATAATACTTGTTCGGTTTAACTATAGGGATTTAAGCCTTTTTTTAATCTAAGCCTAATCGGCAGTCCTTCAAAATTAAAGTTTTTAGATAAGTTGCTTTCAAGAAACCTCAGATAACTTGCTGGTAAGTCAGCTGTATTATTGGAAAAAATTATAAACTGTGGCGGCCTGGTTTTAACTTGGCTCATAAATTTTAATTTGATTCTGCGGCCTTTTGATAAAGGGGGTGGGTGAACACTTTGTGCATCTATAAGCCACTGATTTAATTTATGGGTTGTTATGCGTTTGTTCCAATTTTCATAAAGACTAAAAATATCTTTAAAAAGGCTATTGAAGTTCTTTTTATCAAGCGCGGACAAGTAATGGATTTTGGGATTCTTTAACTGAGATAAAGAATGGCTTAATTTATGCTGAATATCTTTTTTAATTTCATCATAGGATTGGGTGTCTTTACGATAAAGGTCAATCTTATTAACCACCAAAATAAGAATTCGCCCTTCTTCAACAACGCGCCTAGCGATAGTTAAATCCTGCTGTTCTAAAGGCTGAGAGATATCAACAACCAATAAAACGACTTGAGCAAACTTAATTGTTCGAAGCGCATCTTTAACAGCAAGCGCCTCAGGAACTTCCTTATCTTTGTTTTTTTTTCGGATCCCCGCTGTGTCAATAAGGCGTAGATATGTATCGTTCCATACAAAAGGGATTGAAATCGCATCTCGTGTGCTGCCAGCAGTTGGACTGGTAATTAGGCGATCATCTTTTAAAATAGCATTGATAAGCGTTGATTTGCCAACATTAGGCCGACCAACAATACCAATTTGAATTTCAGGTTTTTGTAGCCAGAAATCAAGATTGTCTTCATCATTCTCTGGCACATCAAAATCATTAATGAGTGAATATATTTCAGTTATTCCAAACCCTTCTCTAGAAGATATTTGTAAAAGATCAGAGTAACCTAATTGGTATATATCATGCGCTTGAGAAACTTTAGATTCAACTTTATTAGCAACTAACACTACGGGCTTGCCCAACGTGCGTAGCCATAAAGAAATTTCTTCATCTTGTGGGAGAATACCTTCAATGGTATCAACAACAAAAAAGACCAAATCAGACTTATCAACAGCTTGCTTTGTTTTTCTTTCCATGGTTTGAGAAAGTTCATCATTAGCAAAACTACTAATACCTGGTGTATCTAAAAGCGTGAAAGGATCTTTAATGTATTGATTGTGATCATTAGTGACAACGGCTTCACGCCAGTCACGCGTCATACCTGGTGTTTCATTTACCAAGGCCAAATTTTTACCAACAAGTCGATTAAAAAGAGTGGACTTTCCAACATTAGGTCGACCAACCAGAGCAATTGTTTTCATGGCGAGTCAGCCTATCTATTAATTATCATGATAAAGCAATCAATTGCCCCGTGCTGCTTAAGAGAAGAGCTTTATCTTTAACAAGGACAGGGGAAAATATAAACTTTTGATCATATTGATTTGTTTCCAGAATTTGGCCATCTTGTGGCGATATAAAGTCCACATCACCAACACTTGAAACGACCATTAAACGACCACCTGATAGCACAGGACCAAACCATTGAATTCGATCTTTTTTCTTTATCTCATCTTTAAACATTTTTAAGGCATGTACCCAAACGATCTTCCCTGAAGAGCGCATCAAACAGACTAAGTCATTTGAGGACGTAATCATATAAACAAAGCTCTCAGTAACAAAAGGTGTCTGTGTGCCACCCATAGGTTTTTGCCAAATGCGTTGTCCTGAGGTGAGATCTATAGCAGTTGTTAGATCGCCATGTGATACAGCAATTAACAAATCACGATCAATGACAGGATTTCCAAGAAACTGGCAAATAGAGGATTTAGAGTCAATTGTTCGGTAAGACAAAGCTGAATCACGCCAAAACTCAATGCCATTTGCTGGATGAAGTGAACAAATTTCACCAGAAGAAAAGGGGGCGATAACTGTTGATTTATGAATGGCTGGGACAGGGCTGCCTGCAAAACTTACAGATTCTTCACGTGCCATGTAAGTCCACAGAATGCGACCAGACTCTTTATCAATTGCATATAACTTATTATTAGCGGTCAGAACAAAAATAGTATTTTGATTGATCAGGGGGCTTGAGCGAATAAGATCAGGTAATCTAATATACCAATCAAGTGAACCATCTTTACTTCTGGCTTTTGCAATCACGCCATCTGGATAGCTTGCATATAAACTTTGATTATTAATATCTAGTGCTAAACCACCACCAATAACCTCTCCATGCGATCCTTCATGATTCTTACCATCGTATCCAGAAGTCTTAGATTTGCGTTTCAGGCCTTCATCGTCATCATCGAGCAGAGTATTTTTTTTCCAGATAAGCTGGCCATCAACTAACGAGCGACTTTCAATTTTATTATTAGCATCCATTGTGTATACAAATTCACCATCTGAAATGGGTGGTGCTGTAATGGCACGTGTGGCACTGTTGCCGCTTCCGATGCTTTCTTGCCATGCAATTATTCCCTTCAAGTCTTGTCGTGCATGAGGGACAATATGGGTAGGTTGGAAGCCATTTTGTGGCCAGTTCTCAATTGTTTCTGCAGTTGGCAATGATACGTCAAGGGATTCAGGGTCAATATCAACGCGCAACATGACTTCTGATTCGAGAACAGAAAGTCGATCCCCAGGAAGTGGAGCTTTATAAGGATCGCTACAACTTGCTAGAAAAATTAAAAGCGCAAAAAAAACAATTCTATACATTTTAAATCCTTAAAACTTTTTACAGTGTTGCTAAAATAAATTTAGTGCGTGTAACCATATCCACAGGAGACTTATCACTTTTAATAATTTCATTAAATGAATTTATGGCTTCTTCCTTAGATCCCTTTTTTAATTGAAGCGCTCCTAGAAGTTCCATAGCCTGCATTTGCCAGGGTGATGCTGCATTTTCAGTATAGCTTTTCAATAAAGATTCAGTTTGTTCCAAATCAGAACCTAAGTCGATATTTAACTGTGCCAATCTCAATTCGGCAATTGCTTTGAACGCTGGATGCGATGTTTCATTAATAACGCGTTGCAACACTTCTTTTGCGCCATTTGGATCACCATTCTTTTCATAAAGCGTAGCCCCATAAAATTTAACCAAGTCAGAATAGGTATACCCACTTTTTTTTGCGATGGTTTCTAGGTTCTTTAATGCTTGTTGCGTGTTTGTGTTCATCATAGCGGAATACAAGCTTCTTGCTGCATCTGTACGTGCTTCATTCTGGCGCGTTTTAAAAAAGAAATAGGCGGCGATTGCCAATATAATTAAAAAAGCAATATTAGAAATTTTTTTCTTGTTTTTTTTATAGAAAGCGATTGCTTGATCTTTGCGGACATCAAAGCTGATTTCGTCGTTATTTATTTCATTCATATTTCTAACCTGTGAAAAAATTTATATTAAACTAACATGGACGACTAATTTTTAAAGCTTATTTTTTGCGTAATTATCATTTATTTTCCATGCATGAGATAATGGTGATATTGTATTGTGGATGATCAAATGAGTTCAACGAAGGCGCGCTTGCAAACATCCAATTTTGATATAGGATTTCAGGTACAGTTGCTGCGCCTTGATTATCGTCGGCAACCTTCTTGTCAATAATTTCAATATAAGCAGATGTTTCCGGCTGTTCATCAGGTGCGCTCTCAAAGCATGCTTTTGAGGTTATCTCCAGTGTACCAACTGTTACAGGTTTGTTTCCTGATGTTGTATAAGTTTGTTTTTTGTTGGTAAGCTTATCCAAGACGACAAATTTCAATCCCCCTTTGGAAAAAGTTGGCTCGATATAATCTCTTGCTTGTACTAGATCAAAAATGAATAAAGCAAGAAGAAGCAGTTTTGCTTTAAGCATCATTCTTTTTTTCTTTTTTATCTTGGCTAAAAACCATTTGTCCAATCAAAGACTCAAGGTTGATCGATGACTGCGTGTGTTCAATGACGTCACCATCTTTTAAATTCTCTTCATCCCCTCCAGGCGTTATGGCAAGGTATTTGCCACCGAGCAAGCCGTCGCTAACCACAGCAAGCGAGCTATCAAGAGGGACTTTAAGATTTGTTGGCAATTGAATCATCACTTTAGCCATGAAGCTTTTTGGATCAATTTCTAGTCCAGAAACTGTTCCAACTTTAATACCACTCATTTTGACATCGCTACCTTTATTGATGCCATCGACTTTTGTAAAAAAGCCTGATACTTTATAGCCATTTGCAACCTGTGTGTCTGCTTTTGTGTAGCCAAACCATAGTATGTAACCCGCAAGCGCTAGAACAAACGTGCCGATCAAAGCTTCAACAAATTGAGATTGCATTACGTACCCCTTAAATTATCTTCCTAAACTATACCTTATTTTTTTGTGGTGTCCATGCTTGATAGCTATATGAATCATTTGATTGCTCTGGTTTGTGGGCTTTATCTGTTCCGGATAAGTTTGGCAACCTTTGTTTTTGCCAATCTTTACATTGTTTTTTTTGAGGAACAGGAAGCGTTTTTGATTGTAACCAGGCAGCCCATACCGGGGGAAGTGTTGTTGGATCGTTGCCTTTATTGTATACAACCCATCTTGCTAAATCATTTTTTTGGGTAGTGCTTTGGTAATAGGTGTTGCCCACTGAGTCAGAACCAACATGTTTACAAAAACCCAAAATTTCTAATGTCTTTGTGCGTGCTTTTTCAATAAAACTGCTCATGTTTTAACTCAGCCATAAAATTAATATAAAGGCAATAAAAAAAGCCTTGCTTGACTGATTTGAATAGGTTTATAAAACTATATATAGTTAAAAAATTGATCAAAAAACACAATATGTTGTTTTTTCTGGACTTTTTTAAAGTTGAAAGATAACGTGTTGATTGGCCTCATTTTTTACGTAATCAATAAAATATTAGGGAAATGCGACTATGAAATTTCAAAGATACTTTACCAAAGGCTTAGCTGACGCATACGAAGGTATGGAGTTTAAGTTAACTTCATCAGAGATAAGAAATCCAGATGGAACAGTTGTGTTCAAAGCAGACAATGTCCAGGTGCCTAAATCATGGTCACAGGTGGCAGCAGATATTATTGCACAAAAGTATTTTAGAAAAGCAGGGGTTCCCAAATATCTTAAAAAATACGCTGAGAAAAATGTACCACAATGGCTTCAGCGCAGTGTTCCAGACGAAGAGAAATTATCAAAGGAATTTAAAAATAAAAAAGATTGGTTTACGGGTGAAACTGATGCGCGGCAGGTGTTTGACCGATTGGCCGGTACCTGGACGTATTGGGGGTGGAAAGGCGGATATTTCTCGGATGAAGAGTCCGCACGTGTGTTTTTTGATGAAAACAGAAAGATTCTTGCTTCACAAATAGCGGCACCCAATTCACCACAATGGTTTAATACAGGATTGCATTGGGCGTACGGTATTACAGGTCCAGCGCAAGGGCACTATTATGTTGATCCGGAAACAGATGAAGTTAAAAAATCTGAAAATGCTTATGAGAGACCTCAGCCGCATGCATGTTTTATTCAAAGCATTCAAGATGACCTTGTAAACCCGCAAGGGATTATGGACATGTGGGTTCGTGAGGCACGCTTGTTTAAGTTTGGTTCAGGCACGGGGACTAACTTTTCTTCTTTACGTGGCAGTGGCGAAAGCTTGTCTGGAGGAGGGCGTTCGTCTGGATTAATGAGCTTCTTGAAAATTGGAGATAGGGCTGCTGGTGCAATAAAATCTGGTGGGACTACGCGTCGAGCGGCAAAAATGGTGACCCTTGATGTTGATCACCCAGATATTGAAGAGTTTGTAAGTTGGAAGGTTATTGAAGAGCAAAAAGTGGCCGCTCTTGTTGCAGGTTCTAAACAGTTAAAGAAGCATCTTTCCAACATTATTAATTTGTGCTCTGAGGAAAATGGAGGGACTGACCCTAAGCAAAACCCAGAATTAAAGCAAGCAATTAAAGAGGCACAAAAAGTAAGCATCCCTGAAAATTATATTCAGCGCGTTATTCATCTTGTAAGCCTTGGGAAAAAAGATATCGATCTTGTGGAGTTTGACACAGACTGGACATCAGAGGCTTACGTTACTGTTTCTGGGCAAAACTCTAATAATTCCGTTCGTGTAAGTAATGATTTCTTGAAAAAGGCTCTAAACGATGAAGAGTGGAACTTAATTCGCCGAACAGATGGAGAGATCCACAAAGGAATTTCATCAAGCAGGCTTTGGGATGATATTTGTTATGCAGCTTGGGCTTGCGCCGATCCAGGAATTCAGTTTGATACCACAATTAATGAATGGCATACATGCCCTAAGGATGGACGCATCAATGGATCAAATCCTTGTTCAGAGTACATGTTTCTTGATGATACAGCCTGTAACCTTGCTTCTATTAATTTAATTAAATTTTATAAACAAAAAGAGGATGGTACGCCTACCTTTGATATTGAGGGTTATGAATATGCAATTCGTATTTTGACCCTTGTGCTTGAAATTGCTGTTTATATGTCGCAATTACCATCAAAAGAAATTGCTGAGGGAACTTATAATTACAGAACCTTGGGACTCGGTTATGCCAATATTGGTGGTCTTTTGATGTCAATGGGTTTGCCATATGATAGCGATGAAGGGCGCGCCCTTGCGGGTGCTTTAACAGCAATTATGACGGGTTGTTCATATGAAACTTCTGCTGATATAGCGCAAGAAATGGGTCCATTTAAAAGGTTCCCACAAAACAAAAAAGATATGATGCGCGTGATGAAAAACCATCAGCGTGCAGCACATGGTCATGAGAAAGGTTATGATCAGCTTGAAATTTTGCCAGTTGCGCTTGACCATAAAAACTGTCCAATGCAAGAGCTTTTGTCTCACGCAACACGTGCCTGGGATGCTGTTGTGGAGAAGGGTGAAAAGCATGGTTTCCGCAATGCACAAGTAAGCGTTATTGCGCCGACCGGTACGATTGGCCTTGTCATGGATTGTGATACCACAGGGATTGAGCCAGACTTTGCATTGGTTAAGTTTAAAAAACTTGCTGGTGGTGGATATTTTAAAATCATTAATAACATGGTTCCAAACGCTCTGCGTGCGCTGCATTACACTGAAGAGCAAATCAGTGACATGATTCAATATGCAACTGGTCATGGAAGTTTGAAAGATGCGCCTGGCATTGATCATGAGAAGCTGAAAAAAGCTGGATTTGATGAATCATCTCTAGAGAAAGTAGAGGCAGCACTTGAAAAAGCATTCGATATTAAATTTGTCTTTAACAAGTGGACTTTAGGGCAAGACTTTTGCACTGAAACGCTTGGTATTAGCCCTGAAAAGCTGGACGATCCAAGCTTCGACATGCTTAAATTCTTAGGGTTTTCAAACAATGAAATCAATCAGGCGAATACACATTGTGTTGGGGCAATGACGCTTGAGGGAGCCCCGCACTTAAAGCCTGAGCATTTGCCAATCTTTGACTGTGCAACGCCATGTGGTAAAATAGGTAAACGCTTTTTGTCCAGTGAAAGCCATATTCGCATGATGGCTGCAGCCCAGCCATTCTTATCTGGGGCTATTTCCAAAACCATCAATATGCCAAATCATGCGTCAATCAAAGACTGCAGTGATGCCTACTTGCTATCATGGAAACTTGGATTGAAATCTAATGCGCTTTATAGAGATGGATCAAAACTTTCCCAGGCGCTTTACGGGAACTTGGTTGAAGACGATGAAAGCGATAATGAAAAAGCTGAGAATCAACAAGCTCAAACGGTAAATATTGTTGAAAAAATAATTGAGAAAGTTATCCATCAAGCTGAACGTCGTACGCTGCCAACACGACGGAAAGGATACACGCAGAAAGCCAAAGTCGGTGGTCACAAAGTATACTTACGAACAGGTGAATACGAAGATGGTAAATGCGGAGAAATCTTCATTGATATGCACAAAGAAGGTGCAGCTTTCCGTAGCTTAATGAATAATTTTGCCATGGCTATTTCTATCGGCCTTCAATATGGTGTTCCGCTTGAAGAATACGTTGAAGCGTTTACTTTCACGCGATTTGAACCAGCTGGGCGCGTGGAAGGTAATGATGCGATCAAAATGGCAACATCAATTCTGGATTATATTTTCCGTGAATTAGCAGTGTCTTATTTAGGGCGCACAGATCTTGCGCATGTTGATTTAAGTGACATGTCGCCTTCAAGTTTAGGGGATGCCCTTTCAACATTAAAGCAAGGTGAGAATGAGCAATCTAGTATTTCTCAGCAAATTCTCGCGCAGGCAAGTAATGGCTTTGTAAGAAATAACCTTTACGTCTTGGGTGCTAATACAGCTTCAGCCTCGGTAAGTTCAACAACTGTATCATCAACAAGCACCGAGAGTTTTTCTTCAGTCTCAGTTGCTGTTGGGGGATCGTCAAGCACAAGTAATATACTTGCTGATAAAGCGGCACAAGCTCGTATTCAAGGATATGAAGGTGATGCATGCTCTGACTGTGGTAACTTTACACTTGTTAGAAATGGCACTTGCATGAAGTGCGATACTTGTGGATCGACAAGTGGTTGTTCATAAGCTAAAATCTCAAATTATGTTTAAGGGGCTTCATAGCCCCTTTTTCATTTAAAATCTGTTCAAAACAACCTAAAAAAGGTATTAAGGAACTGTCTTAAAAAAGGTGTGCATATGCTATTAGACTTTGAAAAGCCGATTACTGAATTAGATCAAAAAATCCATGAGCTGAGTCAAATGTCCAGCGATGGTAAGATTGACATTCTACAAGACATTAGTAATCTTCAAAAAAAGCGTGATAAGCTTTTGCATGAAGTGTACGAAAATTTAACGCCTTTTCAAAAGGTGCAAATTGCGCGTCATACAGACAGACCACATTTCAAAGATTATATTAAACACATGACATCTGACTTTGTTGAAATGTCGGGTGATAGACTGTTTGGAGAAGATGCAGCGATCATAGGTGGCCTTGCACGAATTAATGATCGCACTGTTATGATTATGGGTCATGAAAAGGGAAGCGATATTGATTCTCGTCTAAAGCATAACTTCGGCATGCCTTTACCTGAAGGATATAGAAAGGCTCAGCGGTTAATGCGTTTAGCTGAGCAATACCAGATTCCGATTGTGACAATTGTTGATACAGCTGGCGCTTACCCTGGTATGGGAGCTGAAGAAAGAGGTCAGTCTGAAGCCATAGCTAAAAGCATCGAAACGTGCCTATCTGTTTCTGTGCCAATCGTTTCTATCATTATTGGGGAAGGAGGATCAGGTGGTGCCATTGCGATTGCCACAGGAAATAAAGTGATGATGTTAGAGCACGCTATTTATTCTGTTATTTCGCCAGAGGGTTGCGCATCGATTTTATGGCGTAGTCGTGATAAAAAAGAAGAAGCAGCTGAAGCACAAAAATTGACAGCTCAAGATTTAAAACGCCTTGATATCATTGATCAGATCATACCAGAGCCGTTGGGAGGTGCGCACAGAGATGTTAAGAAAACAATACTTAATGTTAAAGCAGCATTAAACAAAGAGCTTGACTCATTAACAAAATTAAGCGGAAGCGCTCTTAAAAATCAGCGTGCTAAGAAATACCTGCAGATGGGTAAAAAAACATAAAGCTAAAGTGGTTTTTATGAACCTATTAGTTCCAAGACTTTTTGATTGCCTTTTTTGAGAGAGTCTCCATACTAGCTTGCATGAAATATGAAACCATTTTCATTTCAGATATTCATTTAGGCACGCGTGGTTGCAGGGCTAAGGACCTCCTTAATTTTTTAAATAATATTGATTGCAAAACGCTTTATTTAGTTGGCGATGTGATTGATGTATGGGCTATGAAATGGCACTTTTACTGGCCTGAAACCCATATGAAAATCTTGCAAAGACTCTTGGATATTGCCAATGGAACGACAAAAGTTAAATTTATTCCCGGGAACCATGATGAAATGTTTCATGATCTTGTAGGCTTAAAGTTTGGCAACAAAGAAATTTTACCTGAAGAAGCTTTTATTTCAAAGTCTGGGAAAAAGTATTTTGGCAATATCGAAATTTTGCCCGAAGATACTTTTATTTCAAAGTCTGGGAAAAAATATCTGGTTTTACATGGAGACAAGCATGATATTTTTCACGTAAATTTTAAATGGATTTCAAAGCTGTGCACACGCTTTCAAGGGCGAACTGAGCGCCTTGGGGCTTATTTTAGCTCAGATCATCGCTTTTCAAAAAAATTAAAAAGCCTTGTTAAAAGCGCAACACGGCACATCAATCGTTTTGAAGTTTCCATAGTTGAAGAGGCGAAGGAGCGTGGATTTGACGGGGTTTTGTGTGGGCACTTCCATTCACCAGCTCATAAATTTATAAATGGAATTGAGTATATTAATGATGGGGATTGGGTTCAAAATCAAACTGTTGTTGTTGAAAAATCATCTGGAGATCTTGAACTTATAGACTGTAAGGCTTTGAAAAGTTGTGCTTAATTCTAATAAAATTTCAACAATACAAAAACTTATTATCGCAACCGATGCATGGTCTCCACAAGTTAATGGTGTTGTCCGAACTTATGAAAGGCTGGTTCAAGAGTTAATTAATAAAGGAATTGATGTATGTGTTATTGAGCCAAGTCAATTTACGACTTTTCCTTTACCAGGATACAGTGAAATTAAGCTTTCGCTCGTCCTATCAAATTACATTGATAAAGTTGTTAAAGATAAAAAGCCTGATCATATTCATATTGCAACAGAGGGTCCGATTGGCCTTGCAATGCGCCGCTACTGTCTGCGCAATGATATTTCATTCACAACTTCTTTTCATACCAAATTTCCTGAGTATATTGAGGCTAGAACGCTCATTCCAAGCCATATTAGCTACTACCTTTTAAAGCGCTTTCATAATGCAGCTCGTTCTGTGTTGGTTTCTACCAATTCTTTAATGAAAACACTGCAGGCCAAAGGATTTAAAAATATCAAACTGTGGCCAAAAGCAGTGGATACAAAAATATTTAGACCAAAAATCATAGATAAAAGACAATTTATCTTGCCTCACGTAAAAGGAAAAAATTTAGAATTATCAAATAAGGTTCTTCTTTATGTTGGTCGGGTAGCTGTTGAGAAAAATATAGAAAGCTTTCTCTCTTTAAAAACGAAAGCGTTAAAAGTAGTTGTGGGAGAGGGACCACAAAGGGCCGAATTAGAAAAAAAATTTCCTGAAACACTCTTTGTGGGCCAGAAAACAGGGGAAGACCTTGTTGATTGGTATAATATTGCGGATGTGTTTGTTTTCCCATCAACGACAGATACGTATGGCAATGTTATTCTGGAAGCGTTGGCATGCAACCTGCCTGTTGCTGGTTATCCTGTTACTGGGCCCATTGATATCTTGGAACAAAATGTTACGGGCTGCATGAATTGGGATTTGAATGTAGCCGTTGAAGAAGCCCTTAGAATAAAGTCAGAAGCATGTAAGAAAGCAGTGGAGAATAGTACATGGGACTCAGTTAGCAATGCTTTTTTGGAGCTTGTGACAAATATTAAGTATGAATCACAACAAAAATGAACTGAGTAAGGTTTTTTATTTACTTTTACTTTTGGTTCAAATAGCTTGTATAAAATTTTTATGAATACTTTGACGTCTTTTTCACAGCTACTGCTCAGCAATGATCTCCTTAAAAATCTTGAGACTGTTGGTTATACAACGCCAACACCAATTCAATCAGAATTGATACCAAAGATCTTTCAAGGACAGGATGTTTTGGGGATTGCTCAGACAGGGACAGGTAAAACAGCTGCTTATGCTCTCCCGCTTATTGATTTGATTAATAACAGCCGTAGGCGTGCAAACATGCCAAGTTGCCTTATTCTTGTGCCAACGCGTGAGCTTGCAGAACAAGTGACCGAAAGTTTTAAAAAATATGGCCATCAATATCATATCCGCACTGCAACGCTCATAGGCGGTATGGCGCAAAAGAACCAACTAAAATCACTTGCTAGTGGCCCAGATGTGATCATTGCAACGCCTGGACGGTTTCTTGATTTTTATGAAAAAGGAAAAATCCTTCTAGCAAATATTAAATTTTTAGTCATTGATGAAGCTGATCGCATGCTTGATATGGGGTTTCTTGCCGACATGCATCAAATCAACAAACTACTTCCCAAGCAAAAACAGGCTTTGTTTTTGTCAGCAACTATGGTGCCAAGCATACAAAAATGCGCTGAGGAAATTCTTACAAATCCAACAGTGGTTAAAATTAAACCAGCCGAAAAAACGAATCAAAAAATCAATCAGTGCTTTATTAAAATAGAGGGTGATGCCCTCAAGTCTGATTCATTAAAGCGCCAAATGTTGCGGAATTTAATTGTGGTCAAGAAAATTACACAGGCAATTATATTCTGCAACCGCAAGGTTGATGTTGATGTTTTGGAAAAGTCGATGCGACACCACGGCTATAAGGTTTATGGTTTTCATGGTGACGTTCATCAAAGTAAAAGACTTGAATATCTAGAGGCTTTTAAAAAAGGCGAAGTAAACTTTTTAATTGCCAGTGACATTGCTGCACGTGGTATTGATATTGATGGCTTGCCGCATGTTATCAATTATGACTTCCCCAAAAGCTCTGATGAATATGTTCATCGCATTGGCCGAACAGGTCGCGCGGGTGTGGCTGGTCAAGCATGGACATTTATAACTGCAAAAGAGCAAGAAAAGGGAAGAAGGGTATTGCCGGACACTTTGAACTTTATTGATATGTCATTGCCTGCTGATCAAAACAAAGAAAGTTCAAAAGCTAACAAAAACCGCTTAACAGCCCAACCTGAAGAGGAAGTAGTTGGCTTCGGGCACTCGATACCAAAATTTATGCAAATCAAAATCCCAAAAAGTCTAACAGAGTAACTTTAAATTAGTGAAATAACTTTCATGCCTTTACCTGTGGTGGGGGATTTAACTTTAACAAAAGAACATGAAAGTGGAACACCACTAGATTTTTGTAACATTTTCAAACTAGCCTCTAATATTGTTGAAGTAGAGGGCCTTTTTGTTTTCCAGCGTTCCAAATATCTTTGTTTAGACTCTTCATTTTTATGCATACTTGCTCGATATTGGATAAATTTTTCAGCCGTTTGATCATCCAGGTGGTTCTCTTTGATGGCAATATACCCTTTTTCAATTGAAATAATTGAATCATTAAAAACATCATTTTCAACACCCAGATCTTTTCTGAGTAGCTCGTTTACTTTTGCGATAAGAGATTTAGTATCTTTTTCTGAGCAAGAAAATTTGCCATCACAACCAACAAGGGCGAAAATAGCAATAGAAAGGGTTAGAAACTTGAGAGATTTGTAAGACATGTTTTCTCCATATATAACAATTTTATTGTAATTCGTTTTAATTATTCTGCCAATGCAAAATGTTATAAATATAGGATTTGGTTGCTTGTAAACATATTATTTTTTATATTCAACTCTTAATGTAAAGTTGTGACATGAAAAAAATACCAATTACAAAGCAGGGCCTTATAGCCATTAAAGCTGAACTCGACAACCTCAAAGGCACAGAAAGGCCCCTCATTATTGAGGCCATTCAAGAAGCCCGCGCGCACGGTGATTTATCTGAAAACGCTGAGTATCATGCAGCGCGTGAAAAGCAAGGCTATATTGAGGCGCGCATCAGGGATTTGGAGGCAAAAATTGGCCGTGCAGAGGTTGTTGATGTTGCTAGCCTTTCAGGAGATAAAGTTGTTTTTGGGGCAACAGTAACCATTGTTGATGAAGATACAGATGAAGAAATCGTGTATCAAATTGTTGGTGAGGAAGAATCTGATATCAAAAATGGCAAATTATCGATCCAAGCGCCACTTTCACGGGCACTAGTTGGTAAGTCAGTTGGTGATAGCATTGAAGTCAAAACCCCAAGTGGCACAAAATTTTATGAAGTTTTGAAAGTTGAATTCATCTAAGTGACTCAAAAAAAAACGTGCCTCATCTTAACAAATGGTCGCGTTGGAACTGTAAAGCCCTGCCGTGCCCTTGCAGAGGCTCTAAAATTAGAAAGTATTGAAGTAACGCTTAAACCCAAGTTTCCATGGTTATATCTACCAGCAAAATTATGGTTTTTTGGCCGATATGCATACAAGTCCATAGACTTAAACGATCTCCTAAAAAACTCTCCAAACTATATTATCACATCTGGCCGTTCAACTGTTTATGCAGGTATGTACTTAAAAAATTTCGCTCAAATCCGCAACAAACCTATGAAATCAATTCATATCATGGATCCAAAAGTTGATCCTAAGAACTTTGACGCTGTGATTTGTCCAGATCATGATCAACTTTCCGGCCCTAATGTTATTAAGTGTTTAGGTACCTTGCATAATTTGTCTGATGAAGCACTTAATGCATATGAACCTCAGCTCAAATTCCCACCTGTGCCTGAAAGTGTTGAAATTCTTGGTGTTTTCTTAGGTGGTCCAAGTAAGCATTTTGTTTTTGATCAACTTGTTATCAACACAATTATGAAGTACCTATTAAAACTTTCAGAAAACCATCAATTACTGATCAGCCCCTCAAGACGCACGCCGCAAACCCTTATAGATCAATTGTCAAATCAGCTCGACGATAAGCATTATATTTGGACAGGTGAGGGGCCAAACCCTTACTTAGATATCTTAAAGCAAAGCGATAAGCTTTTTGTTACAGCTGATTCGGTCTCAATGATGAGCGAGTTTGCAAGTCTCTCAAAACCTTTATTTATCTATGATTTGCCCTCTAAAAAAAGCAGTAATAAACTTAGCTCACTGATAAATCAACTTGTGAAACATCATTATGCTAAATTATATGAAGGCAAGCCTATATTAGAAACATATTCAAAAAAAACATTGAACTCTATGACCAATCTTGTCGATCCTTTGCTTAATCTACTAGGAAAATGACAAGCACCTTAAGAAAAAATTTACTTAAGTTAGATGAGAAAAAAGCAACCAAATGGTTGGAATCTTTGGGCTCTAATATTGAAGCCTTAAAGCAACAGTGGGCTTTAGAAAATATTGAACCTGTTAACAATATGACCTGGAACTATGTTGCAAAAGCAACATCCAAGACCTATGGCGAGTCTGCTTGAAAGTAGGGATGCAGAAGGAATTACATAGCATTGCTATGAATACATTGTTAACAGGTATTGAAAAACCAAATTTAGTTAATATATGCTTTAAAAAAAGAAAAAGTAAAAATGAAAAAGACATATCAAATTTTTAGCGTTATTTTTGCCCTATCGGCTTTTGCTGGGCATTCAATTGAAAGTGATGAAGAGGAGCCTCCAGCTAAAAGAGCGAGGGCAGCAGCTGCAGCCCCTGGAGCAGTAGCAGAAAGAAGTAGTGAAGAGCAAACCTCTGTGCGTCTTGCTAGCACAAGGAGGGGCGTCGCTGGTGGAGAAACGAGTGCAGAAGTTACAAAATTTAAGAAAAATGCTGAGGAGGGGAATCCTGAAGCGCAATATGATTTGGGTCTTTGTTATAAAAGTGGAAAGGGCGTCAGTCAGAACTACAAAATAGCAGCACAATGTTTTAGAAAAGCAGCAAAACAAGGCCATTCTGAAGCGCAATATAATTTGGGTCTTTGTTATGACAGTGGAAAGGGCGTCAGTCAGAACCACAAAATAGCAGCACAATGGTTTCAAAAATCTGCAAAACAAGGCCATGCTAAAGCGCAATTTAATTTGGGTGTTTGTTATGATAATGGTGAGGGCGTCTCTCAGGACTACAAAGAAGCAGTAAAATGGTATAGAGAAGCCGCAGCTCGAGGGATTACTAGCGCGCAAATTAATTTGGGTTATTGTTATCAATGGGGTCAGGGTGTTCCTAAGAACGAAATTATAGCAGGAAAATGGTTTTATTCGGCGGCTAAAGAAGGGGATCCTGAAGCGCAATATATTATAGGTCTTCTCCATGAAAAACGGAAGACAGGTTTTCCTGCAGTATCCACATTACTAGCATTTGACTACTTTGAGAAAGCTGCCAAGCAAGGTCATCCTGGTGCGCAAGAAGCTTTGGGTCGTTGTTATGCCACAAAATTCTACGGAAAGCACGTGCCGCATGACTATGTACAAGCCGTAAAATGGTACCGTAAGGCCGCCGATCAAGGGCTTGCTAGGGCGCAAAATAATTTGGGTTTTTGTTATGAAAAGGGTCAGGGTGTTGCTCAGGATTATGTTCAAGCCGTAGCATGGTACCGTAAAGCCGCCGAGCAAGACGATCCTGAGGCGCAAAATAATTTGGGTTTTTGTTATGAAAAGGGTCAGGGTGTTGCTCAGAACCTCAAAGAAGCTGAAGCATGGTACCGTAAAGCCGCCGATCAAGGGTATATTTTTGCGCAGTTTAATTTGGGTTTGTTGTATGAAAACGATGAGAATTTCGCTCAAGCTGTTGAATGGTATCGCAAAGCTGCAGACCAGGGAGATCTTGACGCGCAATCTAATTTGGGTGATTACTATATGAAGGGTAAGGGCGTTCCTCAAGACCACACACAAGCAGTAGAATGGTTTAGAAAAGCTGCAGCTCAAGGCCATCCTAAAGCGCAATCTGGTTTGGGTTTTTATTTTGCCAATGGTATTGGTGGTGTTGAAAAAGACTTAACTAAGGCTGTTGAATGGTTTAAAAAAGCTGCAGCTCAAGGCGATCCTAAAGGGCAAACTAATTTGGGTGTTTGTTTTGCCCATGGAACAGGCATCCCTCAGAACTATACACAAGCAGTAGAGGCGAAGTCGGAGCTTCAAAAACTTCCACTAGAAAACGCTACAGAAGCGCAACCAGAATCAGGAGACTCAGCCCGGGCTGCTGAAACAGAATCCGCAAACGAAAAGTAAAGGAAATTATTCATCATCTACGCGGTAAAATGCGGATGATGGGTATGTTGAGTGGTTATAAAAGCTATTTATCAATAAATCCAGTTATAGATGCTTTCATAACTGATGGGTTGAATTCCTTCTGCATAGCTATAGCGCCTCAACCGAATTACGATCAATTCAGGAGACCACCCATTCATTTGGAATACTTTCAGCACTTACTTCTGCAGGTCATGATTTGTGTCCAAACGGCTTAATCTCTGGCGTACAGAGCCGGCAGCAAGTGAAGCCTTTTGTGGAGAAATTATGAAGTTGATGAAAATGATTTGCCTTCAGACCTGCTTTCAAAAGGTGAAAAACTGCGTCAGAACCTCTTGGATGCTACGGCTGAAACATTTGTTCTGCATGGAGATCTACATTTGGATAATATTTTAAGTCATAACAATAACTGGGTTGCTATTGACCCAAAAGGGAGTAGAGGTCCTATACAGTTATTTTGGGGCTGTACCAGATAATGCTTTAGAGTGTTATAAAGGTATAGATGAGAAAGAGTCGAATAAGTAGAGCTAAGCAAGAGAAATTG
>MDTA01043072.1_pt1 | contig 94989 bp, 113 predicted proteins | sample 811151 | NCBI WGS metagenome assembly MDTA01 (sample SAMN05326648, study PRJNA326480) | marine metagenome | isolation source: seawater | place: Indian Ocean: South | collected 2010 | reverse complement strand
CTGGCCGAGGCTGGCCTGTGCCCGGAAAAGACCGAATTGCGGTCAAAAGGGTGACGCAGGCCTGCAAACTGCGATGCAGTCGGCATAAAGTCGGCGAAAATAGACAAATTGACTCACCTGGCTGGGTGGGTCACCTTGAAAACACGCCGTTTATGGACGGAAACTCGCTAGCCCCCCCACTCTCGCTCCAACACTCAGAAACTGTCGATAGCGGCACAAAACGGGCGATGCCGTGGCCCCCGGCGCGCCCTGCCGCCCGAAACGTGACGATAGCGGCACTCCGCGGCGCAAAAGGAGGCGATAGCGGCAATGCCGCGCGGGTGGCGTGCCGCTATCGGCGCATGAGCGCGCAATGCGAGCCGCTATCGGCGCAAGGCGATCGCGGGAGGTGCGATAGCGGCAATGACACGCGCAGCCCGGCAGCAAGAGCCGGTGACAGCCGGGCTGGCACCACGGCGGGGCGCCTGGCGTCGACGGACCGTGTTCAGTAACGCGCCGGGGCGGTTGTTCAGTAACGCCCTGCAAAAATGTTCAGTAACGGGTTGCCGGTTTGTTCAGTAACGAGGGGAATACGGTAAAAACACCGTGCAGCGGGCCGCGGACGCGCAAAGCCGGCGCTGGCGCACCCTCGCCCGCGGGGCCCGGCGCATTCACCGCCCCCGCTCCGGCTAAAAGATCAGGTCGAAAAAGAGGCGCAGGAGGACGATCCACAGCACGACCACCACGCTCCCGGCTGTCATCAGGCGCCCGAGGAATCGCCACGCGGTCCGAAACACAACGGCGTAGGCCGGGCGCATGGCGACCGCGATCAGGAGCGCCCAGGCAGTCACACCCATCATGAACATGGCGTCGATGGTGACCGGGCCGAGGGGCGCCTCGAACCACGCCAGCTGGTACCAGGGCAGGTCGCGCGCCAGGGACTCCCCTTCGGCAGCGGCGGCAAAGAGCGCGGGCATGGGCAGCGGCACGGTTGCAGGCAGTGGAAGGGAGACCGGGGGCACAAAGGCCCGCCACAGCCACCCCACCGCGGAGGTCACAATCGCGATGAGGAAGGCGTATGGCACGAGGGCGAGGATAAGGACAGCGGAGGCGGCCCCAGCATCCCTCGGCGCGCCTGGTAGGTCCCTACCGTAGTCGAGCGTGATGTTAAGTCCGCCCGGGAAGATGTCGCGGGGCAGTTGCTTCATCGTTCAGTCCTCCGGGCCGCGCCGGCGATAGCCGGTCGGCCTTCTCAGGTCCAGTGCCCGCTGAGGCGGGCGATCCAGGCAATCATGGCACGTTGCGGCCGCCCTTGCCGGGGCGCGGGAAACGCCTCTGCCGTTCAATAGCGCCGGCGCCAACCGATGCCGGACCGACGCGAGCGCATCACCTTCTCATAGCGTTTCTCGAAACCGCGCGGCAGGCGTGCAGGCGGCATATCGGAACCGTTCTCGAACTGGATTAGGCCGAGCGGGCCGTACCAGTTGGAGATGGTGGCCATTTGCGGCCCTGGCTCGTCCCGGGTGTACTCATTCGAGTACCAGATAACGCCACCTTCGGTGCGATGGAACGGGTGGGTCTCCAGCACCCGGAAAAGCTGCTGCGCGGCCCACCACGAGCGCGCCCGCTCGACCGAGCGGTTGTTCTCCTCCACCCGCCAGCGGAGCCCGCCCTCGCTGCGGCTGAGCACCAGAACCGCCTCGTCCCGGGACAGCACCAGATCGCCACGCGCAGGCAGCGATTCCTTGCGCGGGGCACGCCGAAGGGCGTTGCTGTCCCGGCGCACGAAGAGCCGCTCTGTAGCCTCGCAGGGGTCGGCCATGCGCAGCTGTAGCCCGGCGTGGGATTCGCTGTAAAGCGCCTCCAGAACCATCTCCCGGCGGTGCTTGGCGGGTGTCGAGCGCGTCCGCTCAAGCAGTTGGGCCAGCAGGTGCTGGTCGTGCGCCAGCCCATCGGAGAAGATCGTGTGCAGTCGCTCACGCAGGGCGCGGATGGAACTCGGGCGCAGGCGAATGAAACCGGATTCCGTTTCATAGCAGCTCATAGTGCTTCCTCGTCGGTGTGCTGATGCAGGGATAGCCTCACATGGGTGGGGCATGTCTGCGGCTGGAAGGGAAACCGCCCTCCCCCATCACCTGCCCCGCCGGCGCGATAGCGACCGGCCCGGCGCCCGCAGTGCTGCCCGGCCGCGTCCCGGCCGGGCGCCCGGGGCATCAGCGGCTGCAGCTGACGCAGGGCTCGGGGGCGGCGCGCACGTCGCTGTCATCGGCAAGCGCGGCCTCGGTCGGGCGCTCGAACAGGCCGCACCAGACGACCTCGCCACCGGCCCGCACCGGACGCTGCTGGGCGCGCTCGAGCAGCTCACGGTCGAAGCGGTCGGCGGCGCCGCGCGCGGCCAGGCGCGTCAGCTCGGCAGCCAGGAGGATGTTCTCGAGCACCGCCGTGGTCTTGCGGATGGCCAGGAGCGGGGTGCCGTCGCTCTGCCAGGTGTATGCCCGCTCGCCGGCAACCACCAGGTTCGCGGCATCCTCGACAAGGACCTCGAAAACGCCGATGTGGACCTCATCGCACAGGTCGGCCTCGCTGTAGCACAGCATCGCCTCGCGGGTGTCCAGCCGGTGCTTCCAGTAATGCTTGAGGGCGGTCGTGAGCCCCCCGAGCGTCGGGCTGTAGGTGGCCAGGCGCTGGAACGCCTGCTGCCACTGAAAGCCGTCCCAGAAACGCGTGTACTCGACCGCGACGAACAGGCGCCGGCTGGCCTCGAGGCCGAACAGGTCGGGCGTGCTTCGGTCCTGGCGGCGCCGCGCGTCGCGCAGCCGCTCCCAGGGCAGTACCTCGCGCTCCAGGACATCGCCCGGCACCGGGTACTGCAGGTGGTTCCGGCCGACCCCGAGCTGCACCGCCACGGGAGTCGGCAGCGCCGACAGCGCGGCGGACTCGGCCTCGGACAACTTTTCAAGGCGGCTGGCCCGGGCGAGTGTCTCCGGGTCGCGATGCCATTGCGCGATCACCTCGGAGCGCCGCGAGAAGATGCAGACCGCGCACCCGGACCGGCTGCGCTCGGCGTAGAAGCTGGGGATCCCCACAGTGCGCTCCAGCAACTGGAAGACCTGCCGCTTGCTCAGGCCGAGGTCGCGGAGCGGGAAGTGGGTCGAGGACGCACTACCGTAATCACCGGCGGAGCGCTCGCCCTCATCCGCCCGGATGCCCACGTAGGTGGCAATGCGGGCATCCGCGCCGTAGCGCTCGCGTACGGCCTCCAGGAAGGCCTGATACGGCTGGATCTTCGCGAGGCGGGTGCAGTAGCGCGCCTGGCCGCTGGGAAGGAAGGAGCCGAAGGAGGCGACGATCTCGAAGAGGTCCTCCTCCTTGCGCACCCGGCTGATGCGTTCGCCGGTGGCTGCCTCGATGCGGGCCAGGCTCTCGTAGGTGCCCGCAGCCTCCACCCCGGTGTCGCTGAACACGAGAAGGAAGCGTGTCTCGGGGAACAGGGCGGTGAGCACCAGGGCAACGGCCGAGCTGTCCACGCCGCCGCTCACCGGGATGATATGCACGTCGGCGTCGGGCAGCGTCGGGCGTCGACACCCGACGATGGCCAGGACGGCCTGGCGCACCGTCGCGGGATCGACGAGGGTACGGGTCGGGATGTGTTGGGCTGGCACGGTCATGGCTCGCTCCTTCGTTGGCATGGCGCCACCCTAGCCGGGGGGCACCGCCACCGTCCGGTCAGTGGAAAGCTAGAACGCCAGATCCATGGCGACACCGCCCCCGGCTGCGGCACTGGTCCGCTCCACCGCCTCTGCGATCCTTTGGGCGGCCGTGAGGACCGCCTCGCGGGAATTGTGGCGACCGAGGCTGAACCGCAGCGAGCCCCGAGCGAGGTCCGCGCTAACGCCCATGGCCGTGAGAACGTGGGAGGGCTCCACGGACCCCGTGTGGCAGGCAGAGCCGCTGGACACGGCGACATCGGGTAGCTGGGCCATGAGAGCCTGCGCATCGCACCCCGGGAAAGCGCAGTTGAAGACGCCGGGGACGCGCGAGCCCTCCCCGTGGAGGACCAGGTCGGGGAGGTCGGCCCGGAGCTCGAAGAGGAGCAGCGACGCCAGGGCCTCGACGTGCTCGCGCCGCTGGTCCAGCTCCTCTCGGGCGAGGGCCGCGGCGGCCCCCATGCCAACGATCTGGTGAGTGGGCAGCGTACCGGCCCGGATGCCACCCTGCTGGTCGCCCCCGGTCATCAGCGGCGCGATCTCGCGGACGCGCGAACCCAGCCACAGCGCTCCGATGCCCTTGGGGCCGTAGAACTTGTGCGCCGAGAACGACACCAGGTCCGCGCCCAGCGCGGCCACCGCCACCGGCACCTTGCCAACCGCCTGGGTAGCATCGACGTGGAAGAAGGCACCGGCGTCCCGTGCGACGCGGCCGATGGCCGCCACGGGGTTGAGCAGGCCGGTTTCGTTGTTGGCCATCATGACGCTCACCAGCGCCGGCCCGGGCACCCCCGCAAGAGCCTGCGCGACAGCCTCCGCCGTGACCTGCCCGGTTTCGCTGGGGGCCACGGTGTGGTGCTCTACCACCCCCGCCGCTGCCAGTGCCCGTGCGGTCTCGAGCACGGATGCATGCTCTGTAGCGCCGGTGACGATCAACGGAACGCCGCCAGCGAGACCGCGCAGGGCGTGGTTGTTAGCTTCAGTGGCTCCCGAGGTGAAGACGATCTCGCCGGGATTGGCACCGATCAGGCCGGCGACCTGGCGGCGTGCGCAGTCGATGGCCTCGCCGGCGCGCTGGCCGGGGCCATGGCGACTCGCGGATGGGTTCGCCTGGAGGCACGGGTCGGCGAGGAACGGCAGCATGGCGGCCAGTGCGCCCTCGTGCAGGGGCGTGGTGGCGGCGTGGTCGAGGTAGATCGTGTGCGGGTTGTCCATGGTGGTCTCCTGGGCCGGTAGCGCTGTCAGTGCAACCTAGCAGTGACGGGATACACGGTGAGGACGGGGAGAAGTGCTGCCCGCCCCATCGTCTGTGGGGCGTGGACCCGCGGGTTACCGCGGGGCCGGTGCTGGCATCGGGTTGGCCGGGGCGGTGGTGCCGCCCCGGGAGGATTGGCGCCTAGTCGATGGCGCCGATGATGTTCATGGCTTCCGGGTGCCCGGTGAGCATGAGGTCGCGCAGCTGGTGGAATTCGGCGGCGAAGCGCTGTGCCGCGCTGTGCTGCGTGAAGCTCAGGTGGCTATAGGCGCATAGGCAGGCCGTGATGCCGAGGGCGTCGGCGGACAGGGTTCCCTGCCAGAAGTTCGGGCAGGCGACCGTGAAGGGCTGGTCGTCCTCGCGTTGCGGCGCCATGTAGAAGGCCTGACCGCGATCGCCGGCGGAGAGCAGGTAGAAGTCCCAGGACCCGCCGTTGTACTCCGCGGCCATGGAGTCGGCCAGGTGATAGACGGTGGTTTCGAGTCGTAGGAAGGCGCTCCCGAAAAGCTGGTGTGCGACGTTGGTCCGCTCGTTGGCCGGGATGAGGGTGCGCGTGATGCTGGTGATGTCCTGGGTCATGGGTCGTGCTCCGCTGTGGCTGTTGCTTGAGGGATCAACCTAGCAGCGGGCGGGGCACGGTCGCCGCCGGGGGGAACCCGCTCTTCCCCACCGCCTTTGGGTTGTTACCGGCTTCGCGGGCTACCGCGAGCCGGGCGTTGGCGGCCGGGTCTGGGCCGCCGGTGCCCGGCTCAGAAGAGGGCGTCCTGGAAGCCGCCGCCGGCGGCCGTATCGTTGCCGAAGCGGGCCTTGAGGGTATCGACGATCGCGACGGGGTCGTGGAGGATCGGTGCGAGCCCGAGGCGCTGCACCTGGTTGCCGTAGCGCAGCATGCGGTCGATTTCGGCCCGGCCGCCCTTGGCGGTGGTAAAGACGCCCAGGCGCAGGAAGTAATGATAGGCGGCGGCCGGGTACTGGTTGCGGTAGGTGGCCAGGGCGTGTTCGGCCTCGAAGGCGAAGTAGAGCTCGGCGGCTTCGGGGTCCACGGCGGTGACCTCACCTTCCGGGACGTTGGTGTAGAGGGTGCCGTCGCTGCGCGCGGGGCTTTCGTTGACGGCGCCGGCGGCCCAGGCGTCGACATCGCGCAGTCCGTTGCCGACATGGTGGTAGTCGGCGTCGGCGAAACGGGCGGTTGTCCGGGATGCGGGGAGCGCGCTGGCGGGCCAGTGGTAGTCGACCTCGGGGAGGTGGTAGCGCGCGCCGTTGGCGATCTCCTGGACGATGGCGGTGGCGGCCAGCGTGTTGTGGTAACCGTAGCGCAGCCAGGACAGTTCGATGGCGATCACGTCGGCCGGGGTGAGCAGCGTGAAGCGGGGCTCGTCGAGGCCGGCCTCGGCGGCGGCTTCGGCTTCCTCGACCTGGATGGTGAGGGCGAAGCGCAGCAGGTCCTCGCAGTGCGCCGGGGAGTAGGCGTTGGGGGCGATGGTGATGGAGCCATCGTCCTGGACGGTGCGTGAGAGCCAGGCGCGCTTGCTCGGGTTGTAGTGTTCGGCGGCGATGTAGTTGCGCAGCTGGTTGAGGGGGCGCATCCAGGCGTACTGGTGTTCGGCCAGCATGTTTTCCATGGAGGCGTCGCGCTGGACGCGCAGGCAGCACCAGCAGCCATGGCGGGCGCCGCAGCCGGTGCTGGCGGCGCGGCCGGTGAGGTGGACGGTGACCATGCACTCGCCGCCGTTCGCGCCGCGGTAGACCTCGACGAGATCCTCGAAGTCGCTGTAGGCGGGGGTGCGCCCGCCACGGACCTGTCCGATGTAGCTGAAGACGTCGTTGAGGGTGAAGTCGGCGAGGGGTGACAGGACGAGTTCGCCGCGGTTGTCAGCGATGGCGTCCATGGCATTCTCGCCGCGCTCGGCCATATTGCGGGCGCGTGCGGCGCTTTCGTCGCGGCGCTTGCCGACCAGGGTGATGACGCGCTCGGCACCGAGTTCGCGCATGACGGCGCGCTTGTGGCTGGTGATCGGGTTCACCTTCATCATCTGGGAGCACTTGGCGCCGTTGTCCGGCAGGGTGGCGACGGTGCGGCCGGCGATGAGCTGGACCCAATAGTGGTCGGAAAGGTTCGGGGTGACGATATCCATGCGGCCGGGCAGCTGGTGGCCCTCGAGGTAGGCGCGCAGCTTGTCCGCTTCGGCCCGGGCAAAGGCGCCGACCACGGGGTTTTCGACGAGGGCGTCGCCCAGGCAGAAGACCATTGTCGGTGCGCTGCCGGTGTCCTCGACCTGCTCTCGAAGCGCCTGCAGGGCGATATTGGCCAGCACGGACGAGTCCTTGCCGAAGGAGACCGCGACCAGGAAGTGGTAGCCCTCGGCCATCCTGGCCTTGAGGGTATCGATGGCCTGGCGGACCTTGGTTTCAAGGGGGGCCTCGGCGGCCGGGATCGGTGCCGGCTGGTCCTCGGTCAGATCGTGCAGGGATATCTGGGTGGCGGTGCTGGGCATTGCGGGGGTGCTCCTTTGCGTTGAAAGGAGACCCTAGAGCCCGGGGCGGCGGCGGGTGCGTGGTCCGGAACGCCCGTTGCCCCATTACCTGTTGCGTGCCGCCGGTGCGTGCGATGATCGCGGGGATCGGCAAGCGTTTCGGAGGTGGGCGATGCAGGTAAGGGCCTGGTGGCGGCGCAGCCGCCTGCGTCATTGGCTGGTGATGAACGACGAGAGAATCGGGGCGTGGCCCTTCGCCGCGATCATCGTGGTGTCGGTGGCCGCGTTGCTGCTGGGCGCGGACATCGATGGCGAGGTCGCGCTGATGGTGGTGGTGGCAACAGTGGGGCTGCTCGGCGTGATGCTCGACCCGGTGAAGACCAACGCCAAGGTCTGGGTGCTCTTGCTGTACGGGGGGAGTATCGGAATCGTCGTGCTGGCGAAGGGCTGGCTTGGCTGAAGCCGCCCCGAGCGTGGCGGGTGCTTAGGCGGGCGAATCCGCGGCCGGCACCGCCTCGGTGTCGAGCAGGGCGCGCTCACCCTCGCCGGAGAGGGTGAACTGCCAGGTGCCGCCGGCATCCGGGCAGTGGTGGGCGCGGACCAGGCCGAGGCTGCGCAGCGTGTCGAGCGTCTCCCAGTTCGCCGCGCCCTCCGAGCAGAGCGCGAAGCCCCGGGTTTTCAGGGTGGTGAGCAGAGCGACCTCGTCGGGCACCGGCGGCAGTGGCAGCGGGATCTGGTCGCGCTCCACGTCCATCCGCGGCACCTGCCGGTCGGCAGGTGCGCTGCGTTGTTGCCTGGCCATGGCGCCCTCCTCCATCGCGCTCCGGTCGCTATCCTTGTAGAACGCCGGCCGCCCGGCGCCAAGGGGAATCGGTGTTTTTTCACGGTTTTCTGCGTTTTTCCGGGTCAGCAGGCGATCCGCTCGAGGTCCAGGGCGGCGCCGATGTCCACGTTGGCGCGCACCAGGGCCGCGACCACCGGCGGCGGTACGGAGTTGCCGCATTTCGCGGTCTGCTCGGTGAGCGTGATCGCGTTGCCCTCGGCGTCCCGGTCGTGGATGTAGTCCGGCGAAAAGCCCTGGGCGGCGTACAGTTCGTGCGGCTGCAACATGCGCATGCCGATATCCACGAGCTCGTAGTCCGTCCCGGCGACGGTGACCAGGCCGAAGCGCGCCTTGCTGGTGATGGTCTGCAGCGGCTCATGGAGTGACTGCCCGACGTTCGTGCCGTAGTACTTGAGGAGAAAGGCGCGGACCGCCGAGGCCCGCGTGCCGTCGCCGGCGCAGCCGGCTTTTGCCAGGTGCGCGGTGACCAGGCTGTGGTGATCCTTTTGCGTGATGGTTCCGAGCGGGCGCTCCACCCCGTGGCCGACGACCCCGCCGTAATGCTTCGCGAGGAACGCGGCTGTCTGCGCGCGTTGGGACCGGCCCTCCTCGCTGTGCGCAGGGACCAGGAAGGGCTGGGGGCTGCCGATCACGAAGCGGTCGAGCCCCCGGGCGATCCGTGTCAGGGTCTTGTCGGCCAGCGGGCGCCTGCGGGTGAAGATGGACGGGCACGGCAGGGACCAGTCGATGACCTCGGCGGCGGTTCGGAACGGGCTGGCGCGGTCGGGGCCATGCGTCGGCTCCGGCCAGACGATGGGCTGGCCATCGCAGCGGGCGACGAGGAAGAGCCGCTTGCGAATGGTCGGCGCGCCGTAGTCGCAGGCGCGCAGCTGGCGCCGGTCGACGCTGTAGCCGAGGGCCCGCAGCTGGGACACGAAGCGCTCGAAGATCATGCCCCGACGGCGCGGGCAGGGGCGCTTGCCCCGGGTCAGGGGTCCCCAGTCGGCGAATTCCTCGACGTTTTCGAGCATGATCACCCGGGGGCGTACGAGGCCTGCCCACTTGAGCACCACCCAGGCCAGGCCACGGACGCTCTTGCTCACGGGCTTGCTGCCCCGGGCCTTCGAGTGATGGCGGCAGTCCGGGGAGAACCACGCCAGGCCCACGGGGCGGCCGCCGCACACCTCGCGGGGATCCACCTGCCACACGTCGTCCCGGTAGTGCCGGGTCTGCGGGTGATTCACGGTGTGGAGGCTGATCGCGGTCTGGTCGTGGTTGATGGCGATATCGACGGAACGGCCGAGGGCGGCCTCGATGCCGAGGCTGGCGCCGCCGCCGCCGCAGAAGTTGTCCACCACCAGGTCGTCGAAGCCGAGGGCCAGCTGGGGTGCCTTGCGGTAGGGGTTTTCGTACACGGTCATCGCGTGGGTCTCCGACAGGCGGGCATGCGGGGGTGGGTCACCCCCGCAGGGCGTCGATGGAGGTGTTTCGGGCGGCCGCCCGGCAGCGCGAGGCGGTAAAGCCCGGCCAGTTGCGCACGCTGGCGTCGTCGTCAGTGCTGCGCGCCACGAATTCCACGTCGCCGCGCTCGCACCCCAGGCGCTTGCAGAGTGCATCGAGAAGCACGCTGAGGTCGCAGTCCTCCTCGAGGGCCACGAGATCCTCGCGTGGGTGGACGTAGCTGTAGGGGCTGATCCGTGCGGTGATACCAAGGGCGACGACGAACCCGGCCGGGACGAGGGCCCAGGCGTTGCCGGGGTCACTCAGTACGGGGATGCTGATCGGCGTTGTCATGGTGGTGGTTCCTTGTGCGGACATCGGTGAGGGGACCGTAGCCCGGGCGTACCCGGGCGGTGGTTGCGTGGGAAAGCGCCGGCGGCCGGCATCAGGTGTCCGTGTCGGGGAGTGCCCTGCCCTCCCCCATGCACTCACAGCAGAGCAGGAGCACGGGGATATCACCGGCCTCGGTCGCGTAGTCGCGGCCCTGTGCTCGTGCGCAGGCAGGGCAGCCCTGGGTGCGGTGCCATGCGTCATCGACCAGGCCTTCGACCGTGTTCACGGTCTGCCAGAGGTCGTCCTTGGTGAAGGGCCAGGCGAGCGTACGTTCGCAGGTGCTGCCGGCGACGCCGGGGATGCGGCCGCGAATGGTGATCCTGCCCGGGGGCGCCAGTACCAGCGTCGTGTCGAAGCGGCACATCTGGTTGAGACGATCGGGCCAGCGGGCGGGGTCGCTGTTGAGCTCGCGGCGCAGGAGGATCCACATGCCGTGGTAGATCCCCTGGTGCCAGTCGAGAGTGGATTTGCCGCGCTTGCGGCGCCGCAGGTTGATGTCGTCCAGGCGCAGGCAGTCCTGGGAGCAGAAGCCGTCCCAGGCCGGGGTGTCTTCCTCGGGGTTGGCGGGAAGGTCGTCGCCGCACTGGGCGCAGTAGCCGTCGTCACCGTCCATCCAGAGATGCCGGTCCGGGTCGAGGTAGTCGTTGTGCATGCGGGCGAAGCTCATGGGGTGGTTCTCCGGTTGCGATGGAGGGACCGTAGCGCCGGTGCGAGCCGCGAGTGGTCGGGCGGGAAGCTGCCATGTCCCACGGGCTTGTGGTGCCGGCCCGGGAGCGATAGCGACGGGCACCCCGGCTGAGGGTGGCCGCCCCGGCGGGCGGCGGCGGGCAGCGGGTCAGCCGGTCCGCGAGTGGGCGGCCCCGGTGAAGAGGTCGCGCAGGGACAGCAGGAGAGGCGTTGGCCTGTAGAAGTGGTGACACTCGTAGGAAAGCGTGCCGTAGCGGCACTCCTCGACCGAGGCCAGGGCGCGCCAGTCGGAGGCGGTTCCTGCCAGGGCGGCGACCGCTTCGAGGAGGCGCAGGTCCTCCGAGTCGCCCTCGATGCTGCGCTGGCGGCGCAGGTTGGCCAGGATGCGCTCCCGTGGCGACTGGCGCCGGGCCTGGCGCATCACGCGGCCCGCCGTCGCGCGGCGCGGCGGGACCGGCGGCGGCGCTGCCGCTCGCGCTCGCGGAGCTGCTCGTGGGCGTAGGCCATGCGCCGGGCGGACCAGTAGGCGTTCACCGCGTGGTACTGGTAGGGGGCGCTGCCGCCGGTGAACTGGCGCTGATCGACGCCATCGATGTGCAGTCCGCTGTTGCGATAGGTGTCCATCTGGTGGCGCCGCGCCGCGCGGTAGTGGTGCAGAATCGCTGCTCGAACCATGGGGGGTTCCTCCGTCGTTGCTGTGAAGGCCGACCGTAGCGGGCGGGGCGGTGTGCCGGGCGCCTGGCGGAAACGCGCTACGCCCCGGCCTCCGGCGCATAACCGAGCGAGGCCCAGACATCGATGTCGGCCGTGAGCGGGGTGGCGGAGCCGGTGGCCAGGTCGAAGAAGCCGCCGTGGTGCGTGGCCACGCCCCGGGTCAGGAAGTCGTGCAGCCAGGACCCGGCGTAGGTGGACAGCCACTGGTTGATGAACAGCGACTGCTCGGACAGCGATCGCTCCACCGAGCTGCACCCGGTCGGCGGCGTATCCTGCTCGGCCTCGGCGGTGGCGCGCAGGGAATCGCGGTACAGCGCGTAGACGCAGGGGGCGTGGATGGGGTCCGAGCGCACCCCCGCAACGAACTGGCCCTCGTGACCGCCGACGCCGAGGTCGATCCAGACCGCCGCGCGCCCCTTGCCCTTGAGCCAGGCCTCGCCGAGATCGCAGCGGTAGGCGGCGTTGTCCACGGCGGTGATCACGATGTCGTGGTCGGCGAGGACGTCCGTGTCCGCCCGGTGGGAGTGATCGGCCCAGGTGAGTCCGGCGGCGAGGTTGTAGCGTGTGGCGAGCGCGGTCGCCTTGTTGCGGCCGATATCCATGGCCCAGAAGCGCTGTTTGCCGACGTTGTGGGCCTCGACGGTATCCCCGTCGTAAAGACTGACATCGAGCATGCCGGCGCCGGTCGCGCGGAAGACGGCATCCATGCGGTAGAGCATGTCGGCACACTCGGAGCCGGTGGCGCCGCAGCCGACGAGCGCGACGCGCAGGACCTCGGCCCGTGCGAGGTGTTCGGGCAGGGTCAGGGTAAGCGCGCTCACAGGGCCTCCTTGAGCCGCAGGCCGGCCCGGACGAGTTGTTGCCTGGGGAACTGGCGCTGTCCGTCGAGGGATCGCCAGAACGCGAACAGGCCGGTGGTGCTGTCGTCGCCCTGTGCGAGAACGGAATGATCGCCGTTGCGATGGGTGAACTGAGCGTCGAAGAAGGCGGCCTCGGCATCGGGGATCGCCGCCGGGCGGAGTTGTCCGGGCAGGGGTGCCGAGCCGAGGCAGAAGGCGCCCTCCTCCCCGGTGTTCCAGTACGGGGCGTGGTAGAGCGGTGTGTCGAGGCTCACGGTGCGGGCCTTGACGGCGAACACGGACAGGGAGCGGGCGTGCCAGATGAACAGGAGGCGGGGGTGCGGCACGTTTAGCGCGTGGCCCTTGAACCAGGTGCGCCGCACCTGTGCGTCGTGTAGCCAGGCGATGCGGTCGTCGGACTCGATCAGCACGGTGCGCTGGATGAGCGACGGGGTTTCCTCTGCTGACGCTGCCCCGCGCTTGCGATGGGCGGCAAGGGAGCGTCCGAGCTTGCGCACGGCACGCTCCGAGAGCACGGTGGGCGCGCCGAAGGCGAGGCGGCCGTTGTCTTCGGTGAGGGTGTGGCGGGCGACCAGGCCGCAGTCGAAGAACACCAGGGCGGTCTTGGGCTTCGGCGGCTTGCTGGCAAGAATGCTGGACAGCGGGCGTGTGTTGGTCTTGAGCATGGGTGCCTCCTTGGTGATGGGAGCACCCTACGGTGAGTCATCGAGGAGGTCGGCCCAGCGGGAAACGAGGTAGCGCCCCATGACCATGCGCGCGAGCGCCGCGCCCACCGCCTCGGCCTCCCCCGCCGGGGGCGACGTGTAGAGCCAGGGGAGCGGCGCGCCGTTAATATCGCCCGCGTTCATCGCGCCTTCGTAGTGGTCCTGCAGGCAGGGTTCCGTGCCGGTGATGCCCAGCATGCTGCTGGCCCAGAACTGGTAGCCTTCGTCGGCCGGAGTGATGAGCGACGTGATGGGTGTGCCCGGTGCGTCGTCAAGGAACCGGGCGATGCGGTGGGCAAGCGGGTCTACCAGCAGGGCGGGGTCGAGGCACTCGACAAGGGGACCACGGTCTATGTTGTCCGCGCGGGAGAAGACATTGAACACGTCTGTGAGCTGGTCAGGGCACTGTGAGGTGTCCCGGCCGGCCAGTACATCGAGCAGGCCAAGCGAAGCCAGGTAATGGCCGGCGGGGTAATCCTCTTCGAGGTCTTCGAGGATGGCGTCGGGCGCCTTGCCCGCCGCGCGTGCCGCACGCGCATCCGCGAGGGTGTCTTCAAGAAAGCAGGCGCCCTCCATCTCCCACCAGCCGATGAGACAGGCTTCCTCGGCGAGCCGTTTCAGGAGTGGGGGCAGACCTGGCTGCTCGATGCATTGTTGGAGGGTCACGGGTAGCACGACGTTGAAGTCGTTGAAGATGAACAACGGGAACTCACCGCTATCGCAGTAGACGCTCTCGCGCTCGATACCCAGCCCGTACTCCGCGCTGTCGAGGTCGTGCCCGAGCGCGGCCATAGTGTCTCTGTAGCCGCGCCGGAGGGGGTTGATGACCTGACGAACGGCTGCCAGGTCAGTGGCGTCGAGTCGGCGCAAGAGATTGCCGCGACGAGCGCAGGGCAGCGCCAGCAGTCCGTCGGGCAGCCCCCTGCTGTCCAGGGTCGCCCGGACGGTCAGCGCCTCACCGAGCGAGCGCAGGGCGGCTGTGGCGGCCGGGGTAAAGGTCAGGTCGGGGTAAGCGTTCATACCGGCGGCACACCAGGCCAGTATCCCGGCGCTGGCTCATGCTCGTCGGGCTTGAGTGGCGGCAGTTGAACGAAGGCTGCATCGACGAGGGTGCCGGCGTCCTCCATGGCCGCCGACACCACGTCCCTGACCGTTGCTGGCGCGCTGTGTGCCCGGTCAGCCATTGGTCTTCGCCGGCGGTGTTTCCAGGGGGATTTCGAGCACGCCGCCGCGTACGGTGCCGTCGTGGACGATGGCCCGGCGCAGGTGCGGGTAGCGGCTGCTCATCCGCTTCCAGGCGGCCTCCGCGTCGAGGCGGGGGTGCTCGTCCTCGATGCGCAGACGGCCCGCGACGAAAACACGTTGCAGTTGCTTAGCCATGGGCGACCTCCTTGGCGGAATCGTTGCTGGTGAACAGGTCGGGGGCGGGCGGCTCTGCCGGCGCGGGCGTCGAGACCGATTCGGATGCCGTGGTCTTCTTCGCTTTCGCGCCGGTTTTCTTCTGCGCCGCCGCCTCGGCCTTTTCGAGGGCCTCGAGCGTGGACCGCGCCTTATCGATGGCGGCCTTACGCGCCTTGGCAGCGCTCACGTTCGATGAAAGCGCGTCAGCGTCGAGGGCGTCGGCCAGCGTGGCCTCCGCGTCCTGGCGACTGTCGATGAATCGGGCGATCAGTCCGTTCTGGGCCGCATCCAGCTCGGCGGGGGTTGCCTCGATCACGAGGCCGCGGAGCAGGGCCTGCTTGAGCGCGGCGATTTCCTCGCTGTCGCTCTCGGCGATGGTCACGCCGGTCGCGGCGAGCACCACCGAGGCGGTGTCCTCCTGGGCGCCCGGCTCAATGGTGAGCGTGACGCCTTCGACCTTGCTCTCGCGCAGGTAGCGGTGAATCGCGGTGAAAAGCTGGGGCTGTGGTGTGTCGGACATGGGACTCTCCTTGCTGTGTGTATCGACAGGGTCATGCTAGCCCCGGCGACGAAGCAGCGTGGCGGCGCGGGAAACCGCCCTATCCCACCGCCTGCATGCCCCTGCCGATGAGGTTCTTCAAGGGCCAGCATCCCTCGTTGCCTGCCCTTCCCGGAACTCGCGATTCCCGATTTCCTCCTCCAGGCGGGCCTCGTCGGTAGCAGATTGGCCTCCGTTCGCCACCGCGTTCGCATCGGCGGCCGCCTCGCGGCTCGTGGTCGTCCTCGCGCCCGCACCCGGCCCTGGCAACGGAGACCCATCGGGCTTGCCACGTTCCTTCTCGCGTATCTGCTCGACCATCGTCCAGACGCGGGCCAACTCATCCTCGGCAGCGGCCTGCTCGTCGATGCGATGACAGGCGGTAAGGCCGGATAGTGAGAGACGCACCCCGCCGACCTCCTGCTCCGGAGACCCTTTTCCGCGGCCAAACACATAATTGACGAGCTGGTGCGCCTCGTCCTTGGTGCAGCCCAGCGCCTGCACCAACTCAAGGGCCTCTTCAAGGAATCGGTGATTCCGGGAGATCGGGTCGTCTGCCCTGTCGCGGCCAAAGCAGTGCTCCAACCAATCCCTGGCGCGTTGTTGATAGCTATCGCCCATGATTCACCCGCCTCCGTTCCGCATCGTTGTTCGACCTCGTGTTGAAGTCAGGCCTGCGATTCTCGCCTGCCTACCTCTGGCGCTACGCCGGCCCAGGCTGCTCCCTCTGTGATCAGGGCATCGACCAGGTCCTCGGCGCTCGCGTAATGTTCAACACCGGGTAGGTGGTGGAACACGGTTTCGCGCGGTCCGATGATTATCATGCGGTGACCGAGCGCCAGCGCGTAGCCGAACTCGACTTGACGGCCGCCACGAGAATTGTCGCGCGGCGGCTGCATAAAAGAGATGCAACAGTCAGCGGCCTGCAGGTCCTCAATGTCCTCCACGGCGAACCGTTGGCGCTCTGCGTCCGCCGCCTGCTTGGACATCCCGACCGGCTTTACGTGGTCGCTATCGGGCAGTGACCAGCGGCTGGTGATCGTATGCCCCAATGCCTGCAGTCGCCTGCCCAGCGCGTGCGCTTCGTGGCGACGGGAGAACCGCGCTGCAATGTAGACCTTCACGGGTCGTCCCCAGCGGCGCCGAACAGCTCGCGACGGATCAGTCGGCGCTCCAGCGGTGAGAGCTCTGCCTCCATCGCCCGAACATGGTCACGGTGCGCGGTCTCGGTGGGTTGACCGGGGTCGATCAGCCCTGCCGCCTCGGCCTCGTGGTCGCGTCTGCGCGCTTCAAGCTCTGCGTCGGTCATGGTCAACTCCCGGTAAGGCCTGCGCCAGGGTCAGGGTGCGAATCCAATGGCATGGGACGGGACGGCCTGCACCAGTTCCGCCGGCCAGTGCATACCCGGCCGGGGGTCCGGGGCGGGCTCCTGGAAGTGGACCTCGCTGAAGCCCACAGGATCGACCATCAGCGCCTGGCCGGCCTCGGTCACCAGGACATCACCGACGGAGAGGCTGTGAACCCGGCGCAGCTCCAGGTAATGGAAGTTGCCGAGATCGTCGCGCCAACCGGGGCGATTCATCATGGCGAAGACGGACTCAGGGTCGTCCGAGCGCACCGTGGCCACATGGGTGAACAGGTCCCGGTGTCGGGCCGGTTGATAGGCAGTGGAGCCGTCCTGGCGCAGTTCGATGCGCTCGGCGAGGGCTTCGTTATGGGCTTTGCGAGCCTGGTAAACCTTGATCATGGCGTGTCTCCTTGTTGCTGGGTTCACCCTAGCGGCGGCCTGTGTGGTGCGGGTCCGGGCGGGAAATCCCGGCCCGCCCACCGGCTCGCCGGCGCGGTGCCTGACTCAAGGAATAAGGGCTGGCGCAGGTGGCGGCCAGCGAAAACGGCGCGTTCGTGAGCGGTTGCGGTGCAGGTGCCGCAACGTGTCCGCCGGGCGTTGACGGCAGCCGCGCTAGCGGCTGTCATGGCGGGTCGACCGGGCCTGCCGCGGCGGCCGAAGCCGCCGTCCAGCGCGGGGCGCTAAGGCTTGAGGTCGTACTCGCCGTGGGCGTCCTGCAGCGCGAACTCATCGGCGACTTCAATCCACGCCCGGAGCGCGTCGGCGCCGTAGTAGGCGACCGGATCGACAGTCGCCCGCGCGGTCTGGTCCAGCCACGGGTGGCACATGAAGTCGTCGCCAGCGCTCACGCCAAGCTCGTTCTCGTCGCCCTCGATCTCCCCGGCGGCCATAGCGCAGTAGACCGCGTACATGCGATCGGCGATGCGTCGGTAACGGGGCTCGTCCGCGGGGTCGATGGGGGATGCCGGGGTGTCGGTACCGGGGGTCTCCTTGCAGGTGACGGTGAGCTGGTTCGGTGGATCCGGCAGCGTGAACGCGGCAGGCTCGGGCATCTCGGCCAGTTCCGCACCGCAGCGTTCGCAGGTCACATACAGACACTCATCGATGTCGGCTTCGTTCGCGGTGTGGTCGCTGACCGTCCAGTGGCGGCCGTCCTCGGACAGGCGCAGGTCGACCGCGTAGGAGACGCACGCCTTCCACGTCGTCCCGCCGCAGCGCGGGCAGGCGGGCACGCTACGGGCCGGGGCGCTCACAGCAGCCCCTCCGCCGCGCAGGCCTGCTGGCAGAGCGTGTCCAGCCCGTAGCCACAGAGGGCGATCACCGTGTCGTTGATCGCGTCACGCTGCGCCGGATCGGCGCTGGCCCAGAGCGTGAACAGGGAGTTGATCGACTTCGGGCCTTCGTCGTCGGCCTCGAATGCCTGCCCGAACGCGGTGGCCAGCGCGGGGTCCCAGTGATCCTGCTCGACGCGGGCGAGGAGAGCCTTGACGGCGGGCGTGTCGGTTGCGGGGGTGGTGCTCATGGCGAGTGCTCCTGTGCTGTGTGAGTGTCCAAGCTAGCGTGGTGGCGCGCCGAGGGGCCCGGCCCGGGAATGCCGCCCGCCCCACGGGCTCGCCGCTGCCCGGCGGTAGCCGGGGACCGGTCCCGGCGGGCCCTGGCGGGCTACAGCCCGCGGCGGTATTGCCGGTATCCCTGGCCGGTCCAGCGGCGGAAGGCCCGGTAGAAGCTGTTGAGTTCGCGAAAGCCAAGCTCGTCGGCCAGGCATTTGCCCGGCAGGCGACGTGCCGAGAGGCGCGCCCGGCAGCGCCGGAGGCGCTCGGCGTCGAGCAGGGACTGGTAGGAGGTGCCCTCCGCCCGGAGCCGGCGCGCGAGCGTGGTCTCGGCGATGCCGAAGGTCTCGGCGGCCCGCCACTGGCGCATACGGCGCAGGTCGGCGGTGGCAAGCAGGCGGCGCAGCTGGTCGGCGGTGGTCGGCATGGGGGCGTTCATCGGGTGGGTCTCCGTGCTGGGATCTCGGGTCTACCCTGCCCCGGCGGGCACAGGCCTGCCGGGTGGCGGGAAGCGGGCTCAGAACGGGGTGCCGCGGAAGGGCCCCGCCGGGGTGGGGCCGGGCCTCACGGAGTGGAGGCGCGGGTGCCCTCCCCCGCCAGGCTGGCCTGGGCGTCGAAATCGGTGCTGGCGATGGGCGCCGCGAGGGTCACACTGGTGACCTGGTCGCACTGGATCAGCTCGCCGTAGCGGCGCATGGCCGCAGCGAAGCCCCGGCAGGGCTCCCATCGAGGCACGGGCGTGGGATCACCATCCGGACGGGTCTCGTGCCAGGCCAAGATGAGGACGCCGGCCCGGGTGTCCTCAAAGGCGGCGGCGGACGCGGTGAGTCGACAGGCGAGGCAGGTAAAGCCAGGGGGTTCACCGGGGCGCTCGGCCGGTACCAGTTCCCGGCTGTCGCAGGCGGGGCAGCGGTAGTCAGGGGCGGACATGGGAAACCTCCTCGTGCCGGGGTTGCGCAGTGGCGCCGGGCGCTTCCGTCCAGCCAGCGAGGGCCATGTGGCGACGGATGAGGTCGTGCCATTCCGGCGGGGCGAGGCGGCGGAGGATGTCCGCGCGCTCGGCTTCGGTGCTGGCGCCCATGGCGCGGCTGGCAACCTGCCGGGGGCGCAGGGAGCCGATGGGGGGATCATCAAGTACAAAGTCAGTCATGGCATGCGTGCTCCTGTTTGCCTGTTGGGGCACCGTAGACGGCGGCCTCGGTCATTGCCGGCGGGAGGGAAAGGGACGTGTCCGTCGCGGGGAAAAGGGGTGCCTGGGGCGGCGAGGTCGGTCCCGCCACCGAAGGGCTCGGTGTAGACACGATGCTCGGGCAAGTGCGCGACGATCCATGGGGCGAGCTTCCATTTGCCCCCGTGGTAGCGCAGCGCAGGCCTGGAGACGGCCTGATCAGCCCGGGTCACCATGACCAGGCCGCGAAGCCTTCCATGGTGTCGACATCCGCATCGAACTCCAGCCAGCGACAGCCGTCGCGGCAGGCGGCCTGTGCGATGGGGCGGATCGTGGCGGGGTACTTCGTGAGGTCGCCGAGCACGAACAGCCGAAAACCGTAGGGCAGGCGGTCGTAGGCGAAAGGTGTGTCCTCCCCGCGCTCCATGGCCTGCGCCAGGTCCTCGGGCAGGTGGGCGGTGGAGACCACCGCCGTGCGGGAGATTTCGGGCCAGGGATGTGCGGTCTGCGCCATGGTCGGCTCCTTGTCCGTGGGTGTTCGGCGACCCTACGGCGGGTGTTCCGGTCCCGCGCGGCGCGGGGAACCCCGGGGTTCCACCGGCTTGCCGGCACGGCGTATGGCGCTAGAAATAAAGGGGTCGGTCGGCGTGGGCCAGTGAAACCCGCGCGTTCAGGAGCGGTTGCGGTGCGAGTGCAGCAACCTGGAGAAAAGGCGCGGCGCGGCCTTGACCGCCGGCCGGATACGGCCGGTCAGGCGGCGGCGTTGGTGGCGAGGCGCCCGGCGCGCGGGCGGTGCGCCGGGGCCGCGGCCGTCAGCCGAAGGTGATCGAGATGGACGCGCTGGTCAGGCCGAGCGACGGCGCGGTGATGCCGCCACTGATCGTCCAGCTCCGGGGGGTCGCCAGGCGCTGGATCATGGCCCAGACGCTGTTCCAGATGCCAGAGAGCCAGCCGGGCAGCTTGCTCGTGACCCAGTTGCAGGCTTTCTGGAAGGTCTGGCCCGGCGTGCGCGCGGCCGAGGCGACATGGCTGTCGAGCGCCTGGACAAGGAGCTCCCCGGCACCCTGGGTCGCCTGGGCGCAGGCAAGGAGCTGCCCGGCGAGGTCCGTGTTGCTTTTGCGGCGCTTGAGGTGGTCCTCGGCCTGTCCGGTGAGTTCCGCCAGGTGGCGGAGCTCGCCGATCAGTGCATCGACGTACACCGCCAGGTTGTCGTCCTCGTTGCCCAGCGTTGTGCGGTGGCGTGCGAGTTCCGCGGTGAGTTCTTCCGCGGTTTGTTGAAGGAGGGTCATGGGTAGCGTCTCCCGCGCGTCGTGAGTGGGGGCCGGCGCGAGAGGAGCTCCCGGCGCCGGCCGTCCACTAAACGTAGGGCACGGCGCCGGGATGCGCAAAACGGGCGGGCTATCCGGCCCTCATCCGCACTTGCTGGCGCCGCAGGCCAGGCAGGTGCGGCAGCCGTCCATGACGACCACGGCCCTGGTGTGGCAGCTCGGGCAGAGCGTGGCGCTCGCCGGGTAGCCGGAGCCGTCGCCGCGGTCCTCCTTCATCTCGGCCTCGGCGCTCGCCAGGCGCTTCTCCTCGAGGTAGGCGCGCTGGTGCTCGTCCAGGCCATCGCCCTCGATGAGTCCGAGATCGCGCAGGTGGCGCTCGATGACATTGCCGATATCGGCCACGATGGAGGGCACGAAGCTCCCGCCCTGGAAGTAGCCGCCCTGCGGGTCGAACACGGCCTTGAGTTCCTCGACCAGGAAGGTCGAGTCCCCGCCCTTGCGGAACACGGCGGACATGAGGCGGGTGAGTGCCACGATCCACTGGTAGTGCTCCATGTTCTTCGAGTTGATGAAGATCTCGAAGGGGCGGCGGACCTCGTGGTCGGTGTCCGCGTTCAGGATCACGTCGTTGATCGTGATGTACATGGCGTGCTCCGCCCCACCCGGCTTGAGCTTGTAGGTCGCACCCGAGAGCATGTCGGGGCGTTGCAGCGCCTCGTGCAGGGTCTCCAGCGCCGGTGCCTGGGGTGCCGCCGCCTCCGGCGTGCGCGCCGCGTCCTTTTCCTGGACGCTGAAGCCAACGATTTTCTTGTCGATGCTGACGGTCATGGTCGATCTCCTTGCTGCGGTGCGATTGATGGCCTAGAACCGACCATAGAGACCTTCTTTCAGGGCATCGTAGAGATTGGAAGCGGTGTGTTCCTCGCCGTCGTAGAGGATCTTTTCATCCCCGCTCACCTCCACCGTCTCGCCGTCCTCGAGCGTGAACACGTACCGGGTGCGCGCCAGGTCCTCGTCACGCACCAGGACGCCGCTGAAGGCCTCCGGGTTGAAGCGGAAGGTGGTGCAGCCCTTGAGCCCCTGCTCGCAGGCCTTGAGGTAGATGTCCTTGAAGGCGTCGAAGGGCATGTCGGTCGGCACGTTGACCGTCTTCGAGATCGACGCATCCACCCAGCGCTGGGCGGCGGCCTGCATGGCGATGTGCTCATCGGGCGTGATGTCGTCGGAGACCACGAACGCCGCCGGCAGCGGGTCGGACGGGTCGGCGGCGGGGTTCACGCTCTCGCGGTAGGCCAGGAACTCGTAGCTCAGGACCTCGACCTGCTCCTTGGTCTTGCGCCCCTCGCGGATCACGTTGCGCTTGTAGCTGTGCGCGAAGCTCGGCTCGATGCCGTTGGAGACGTTGTTGCCCAGGGACAGGGCGATGGTGCCCGTCGGGGCGATCGAGGTGTGGTGCGTGAAGCGCGCGCCGGTTTCGGCCAGGCGCTCCACCAGGTCCGGCACCACCCCCGCCAGCTGTTGCATGTAGCGACTGTAGCGCGCGTGGAGGACGCGGCCGGGCACTCGGTCACCGACCTGGATGCCGTCCTCGGCCATTTCCGGCCGCTGGGCCATCATGGCCGGGGTGATCTCGTGCAGCTCGGCGAGCACCGGGGCGGGACCTTTTTCCTCGGCGAGCACCAGGGCCTCCTCCCAGCCGGTAATGGCCATGCGCCGGGTTACCTTCTCGGTGAAGGCGGCGGCCTCGGGGGAGCCGTAGCGCAGGCCGAGCAGTGTGAGGGCGGAGCCCAGGCCGAGGAAGCCCATGCCGTGGCGGCGCTTGGTCTCGAGCTCGTGCCGCTGGGCGGCCAGGGGCAGTCCGCTGATCTCCACCACGTTGTCGAGCATGCGGGTGAAGACCCGGACGACCTCGGTGAAGGCGTCCCAATCGAAGGCGGCGTTGTCCGTGAAGCGATGGCGGACGAAGCGCGCCAGGTTGACCGAGCCGAGGAGGCAGGAGCCGTGCGGGGGGAGCATTTGCTCGCCGCAGGGGTTGCTGGCCCGGATGGTTTCGCAGAACCAGTTGTTGTTCATTTCGTTGACGCGATCGATGAGGATGAAGCCGGGCTCGGCGTAGTCGTAGGTGAGGGACATCATTTCATCCCAGAGTGCCCGGGCCTTGATGACCCGGTAGACGCGGCAGGCGACCTGGCCCTGCTCGTTGCGGTAGTGGCCGTCGGTGGCCGGGCCGTTGCGCCAGTGGATCGGACCGGGTGCGCAGGCCTCGGCGGCCTCGGCCTCGCTGGTGGCCTGTACCGGGAAGACCAGGGGCCAGTCCCGGTCGTTGCGCACGGCCTCCATGAACTCCTCGGTGATGAGCAGTGAGAGGTTGAACTGGCGCAGGCGACCGTTCTCGCGCTTGGCGCGGATGAAGTCGAGGACATCGGGATGGGCGACGTCGAAGGTGGCCATCTGTGCGCCGCGGCGGCCGCCGGCGGACGCGACGGTGCGGCAGGTGGCGTCGAACACGTCCATGAACGGCAGCGGGCCCGAGGTGGAGGCACCGGCGCCGGACACGTGCGCGCCGTTCGGGCGCAAGGTGGAGAATTCGTAGCCGATGCCGCAGCCGGCCTTGAGGGTGAGACCGGCCTCGTGGTTGGCGTGCAGGATGCCGTCCATGCTGTCGTCGATGGTCCCGGAGACGGTGCAGTTGATCAGGGAGGTGTTGGGCTTGTGCTCCCCTGCCCCGGCGTTGGCCAGGATGCGGCCGGCGGGCAGCGCGCCGGCGTGGAGGGCCCAGAGGAACCGGGATTCCCATTGCTCGGGGTGCTCCTCGACGCTGGCCAGGGCGCGCGCCACGCGTGCCAGGGTGCCCGGGACGGTCTGGTCGAGGTTTTTGCCCTCACGGTCGGTCAGCGCGTACTTGGACGCCCATATCTCGCGGGAGGTGGGCTGCAGGCTGTCTTTCCGGTCGGTGGTCGGTGCTTCGTAAGCGGTCATGGATCGGGTCCTCCGTTATCGGCAGTCCAGACTGCCTTCCTGGGCGGCGGGGCGTGCGCCGCGTGGAAACGCTCGGGCAAGGGATAATCGGAGGGGCCGGTGATGGCCAGCAAAACCTGGGTGAAACGGGGCCTGCGGGGGGTGATTGCGGCATCTGTGCCGCATCGGGTGTGTCGGGTGTTGCCCACCGGCTTCCCGGCGGCCGGGGTGCGTTAGCGCAGGCGAGCCGGCGTGATGTCGACGATCCGGCCGCGCGTGGCGCAGTAGTGATAGTCGAGATAGTTGAGATGGGCGGCGGTGCTCAGGGCCCGCGGGCGGAAGACGGCGAAGCACTCGCCCTCACCGCGGACGCTGTGATAGCGAAGGCCGAAACTGCGGGCATCGCGCAGGTGGTGCCCGAGGGCCTGCCCGGCGGCGTAGCTGTCGGGATCATAGATCGGGTGTCGCCGGGGCAGGCGCCGCGCGTCGTGGAGGTCTTCCGGGCCGAGCCGCGCGCGCAGGGTGCGCATTTCCACCACCGTGTCCGGCGACCGGCTCTCGCGCAGGAAGCGGGCGCGGTGGAAGGCGGTCTCGTCCCGGGCGACCTGCTGGCGCGGGGTGCAATAGAAGACCCCGAAATCCCGGTTGAAGCGCCCGCCGCGGCCGTCAGTGGGCGCGTGGGTGAAGGCCGCCATGATGTAGGAGGCGCCGGGTCCCGCCACGCGATCCTCGCGGGGCACCAGGTAGAGGTCGCCGGCCTCGTCGCGCAGGCGGGGGTTGGTGAGGGACTCGACCTCGTACAGCACTTCGTAGTCGGCCGGGTCCGCGACCCGTTCGTACAGGTCGATCTGGGGGAACCGCGCGGGGATGATCCGGTAGACGTCGGTGTCGACCCGGTCCCGGGGAAGGCGGCCGGCGAGCGCCCTCAACGGCCCCGTTCCGCGTCGAGGAATGCCCGGACCGCCGCCAGGTCGGCGACCAGCCCGCCGAGCAGTCGCTCGAGCGGCGGCCGCCCGCCGAAGAAGGGGTTGTCGTTGGGGCTGCGCAGCCAGCGGTCCGCCAGGGCGGGCTCCGGGAGGAGGATCTGCAGCGCGCGGTAGATGCCGAGGATGTAGCTGGCGCGCTCCAGGAGGTCCCGGGTCAGCCGCGCGTTGCCCGGCGCGCGCTTCCAGTTGTACAGGGTTTTCTCGTTGCTCAGCCCGAGCAGCGTCATTTGCTGCTCGCCGGACAGCTGCCAGTCCCGGAAGATGTTGAATACCGTGGGCAGCACCGCGCGGCGCACGTCGTCGCGCGCCTCCAGCGGTTGATCATGGGCCATACGGCCTGCGGCAGTCGTCATGTCGATGCCCTCCCCTCGGCGACAACTGTAAATTTACAGTTACAGTATAGTCGCCTGGCGCGCCCAAGCAAGGCGCGCGCCTCGGCCCGGTTGTGGCACCTGTACCGCGCAGGGCGCAGGGCGACTCGCTATGCTTGCGCGGACGAGACAGTGAAAGGGCGAGGCAGGCCATGGACACAGGAATCAACGACCGCGCGGCCGCGGCAGACCCCTACCGCACGAGCGACCTCGCCGTACACTGGCTGGCCCTCGAGGAGCTCGCGGCCCCGCACCAGGCCCAGGCGCGCACCGCCGTGCTGCGCGCACTGGCCGAGGAGGTCGATGACGTCCCCGGCGCCGAGCAGGCCACCGAGGCCCTGCTGTGGCACCTGCAGTCCCCGAAGGGCCTCGCCGTGCTCGCCGAGACCGCCCCCGACGTGCTGGCGGCCGCCCGGCAGCGCCTGGATGACGAGGCGCTGCGGGAGGCGATGCAGGACGACCTTGCCCAGGCCGAGGTCGCGCTCGGCGATGCGCCGCCCGGCGCCTACCAGGAGGTCGCCGCGGTCAAGGCGCTGGAAGCCCGCTTCGAGCCCCCGGGGCCGGGGCTGCGCGAGCGCCTGGCGGAGGCCCGCGAGGCCCTGGTGGAGGCCGCCGGGTCCCCCGCCGCGCGCCAGGCGATGTCAGCGGCCATGCTCGGCGTTGCCGCCGCCTCCGGCACCCTGCCGCTCAGCCTCGGGATGAAGGCCTCCCGGCTGGTCATGCAGCGCCTGGCGCAGACCCCGCGCTGGCAGGCCATGACCGAGAGCCTCACGGACACCGCCCGGCAGGTCGTGGCCGCGCGCCGCCTCAAGGGACCGGCCCGGGAGGCGGCGGCGGAAGAGAAGAAGCACCCCCGCCTGCGCACACTGGGCGTCGCGGCCATGGGCGCGGCGGCCGCCGTCATGGTCATGGCGGATGACCCGGTCGCGGGGCTTGCCCAGCTGAAAAGCAGTGCGGTCGCCCTCACGGATGCCCTGGGCGCGGCCGCGGCGGACCAGGTGACAGAGGCTGTCGGGCGCGCTGCCGAGGACCCGCGGATCACCGACAGCTTTCGCACGGCGCATTTCCCGGCACCGGCCGGCGGGCTGGACCTCGCCGAGGTGGCCCCGTCCCCTGCCCCGCCGGACCCGTCGGCGCCGGCCCTGGACAGCGAGCCCGCCGTTGCCCCGGAGCCCGAGCGCGGGCGGGAACCCGCCGTGGCTCCCGAGCCCGAGACCACCACCTACACCCTCGCCGAGGGCGAGACCCTGTGGGAGCTCGCGGCGCGGCACTACCAGGCGGCACACGGGGAGCCGGCCTCGACGTTGCAGATCGCCGAGATGGTCAACGGCCTCGGGCTGGCCGATCCCAACCACGTCCCGGCCGGGCTCGAGGTGACCTTCCCGACGCGCCCGGCGCCGGCCGAGGTGTTGAGCCGCACCGACTGGCTGATTGATCCGCCGGCGCCCGAGGCGGACTACCAGGCCAACAACGAGCTGTATGCAGGCGCCTTCGCGCACACGGACACGGGTGCCCCGCCCTCGTCCCTGGCCTGGGATGAAGCGCGCTGGGGCCCGGAACCGCCGACGCCGGACTGGTCGCGCTTCGATACCCCGGAAGAGGCGCCTGCGCCGGCGCCCGGCCGCGGTCCGGCGCCCGGCAATGGGTGAGCGTCGCCTGCTGGCGGGGGTGCTGCTGCTGGCGGCGCTTCCCGCCCTGTGCGAGCCGCGCTGCCAGCAGCTGGGCCGGGTGATGACCTGCCGGGATGCGCAGGCGGGCACGGTGACCGAGATCGAGCGCGGCCCCTGGGAGCGGCGTGCCGTCACCACGGACATGGCCTCCGGTCGGCAGGTCGAGACCGTGACCCGCCGTCTAGGGCCCGGCTGGACCGTGATCGAAAGTGCGGGCCCCGGGCAGGGGCGGTGGCGCCAGGAGCGCCGTCGCAATGCCGGCCGTCACGAGCTGCGCCAGGAGGATGCCAGCGGACGAGTCCGGGAGTGCTGGTCCGGGCCCTACGGCGGCGGCCGCTGCCGGCAGTCTGGTCCCCGCGAGGACTAGCGTCCGGGCTTTTGCGCGTACCGGGCGTGCCGGGCCTCGTGGTCCTGTGCCAGAAGCGCCCCCCCTTTCACCGATAGAGGCGACAATGGAAGCACAGGGACGAGCCGCGCGTTGCCGGGCGGCACTGGACGCATTGACTGAACTCGCGGGAGAGGTTGAGAAGCCGCGCATGGAAGTGCAACAGCTGCGGTTTCTGTTGGCGCTCGCGGCGGTAGGGGCGGAGGGCGCGACCATGACGGCGATGGCCGAGCACCTCGCCTGCGACCTGTCGGCCGTCAGTCGCAACACCAAGGCGTTCGGGCGGGCCGTGCTGAGTCGCCCGCTGGTGGACCAGCGTATCGACCCGAACATGCGCAAGTTCAGGGTGATCGCGCTAACCGACCACGGCAGGCAGGTTGTCGACAGGCTCCTGGAGCGGCTCGGGGGTTGAAGCCCGGACCTAACTGCGAAAGTCCACGTGGACCACGTTGCTCTCGCCCCGGGCCGACGCCCTGACCGGCGGGATCGGCGCGGCGAGTACCAGGGCCAGCGAGAGCTCCTCGAGCTGCATGGCCTGCTCTTCGACCTTGGCGGCCAGGACCTCCTGGCCTTCCGAGCGTGCCTGGGCGGCGACCCGAAAGAGACCCTCGCGGACCTCGCCCATCTCATCGAGGACCTCGGTGATCGGCTGCCGGCCCTGGCCGGCGGTAGTGTTACGGGGCATGACCCTTCTCCTTCAGCAAACAGCGGGATGAGGGTGCAGCGTAGCGGGCGTGGTGGGCGCCCGTGTGGGCTCGGGAAACGCGGTGGGCGACCTAGCCTGTGAAGGCCGGGGTCCGGGCGCGCAGCAGCTCGTCGACGGCCATGCCCAGGACATCGCCGATGGCGTCATCAGCATGGTCCCGGCGCAGTTCGAGTTTGAGCTGCCAGCCCTGGTCGTGCCGACCATAGACGGCGACCACGTAGCAGGAGGGAGCGGCCTGGCGGGACACGGTGACGGCCCGTCGTGGGTCGATGTGGCGGTACAGGGTGCGGCGCTCGGTTTCGTAGTGCCCGATGGCCGCGAGCGCGGTGGGGAAGCTGGCGGATGTCCGGCGGGCGGCGACGGGCACGGTGATCTCCTCGAAGCGCGGCCCGCCAGTTTGCGACGGCCTGCGGCCGATCACAAGGGTCACGGCTAGCGAGCCGGGAACAGGCCGGGGTGGCTGCCGGCGAAGACCGCTGCGCGGGCGCTCTTCTCCGCCTCTTCGCAATGGTCGATGTGCTCCCAGTCGTGGGCCTCGATGGCCGCGCCGCATTCCGGGCAGGCGTCGTCGCAGGCGCAGTGCCACTCGTCTTCCCACTCCACGGGGCGGCCGAGGGCGGTGCTGCAGTCATCGCAGCGGTGGAACTTGCGGACCCAGGTGGTCTTCGTCGTCATGAGCGTGCTCCTTGGCTGGGTGGTCGGTCCGTTCACCCTAGCCTTGCTGGAGCCGTATGCCGGCCCGGAAGAAACTCAGCGCCCACCGTCTCGTTTATGGTTTCACGCCGTTTCAATCACAGGCGAGGCATTGACGCACTCCACGCCGAGATCTAAAGGTTGTTTATCACTGCGTCGGATATGGAACATGAACCCCGGTGATACTCGCCCATGTATTAGGAGATTCCACGATGAGAAAGACCTTCAGAGTTATCCCGCTGGTAATGTTCCTGATAGCGTTACCTGCGCACCCACAATCGAGAGCAATCGATGTAACGAAAAGCGCTCCAGCATCTGAAAAGATGCCTTACCAGGGCATCATCGAATGGACGAACTATCTCAGCCAGTCGGATCGCGCAGATATCACTCGGAAGATCGTCGAGGCGCGTATTCGTGAGTTGCAGAAAAGTGGTGAGCTTGAGAGCGCTCCGGATCACGACATTACCGTAACCGTCTCGGGAACGATTAGTCCGCTTGAGGGTGGGCCTGATGGGTCGACAGGCTCTGTTTCTGCGCAGGCCTTCATTCCCGTGGGTAACTTCGACTGCGATATCAATGTTCAGCAACCCCATCCTGGATCGGGACCAAACGGTCCAAACCACCCGAAAGCGAAGTCGTCCGGGACCTGCAAGGTTAAGTACGTTGGGCCGGGGCCCATGCCGACCACAATCGGGTGGGAATTGCGACAATACCTGTCCTTTATACCGTACAGTGGCGGCTTTAACGCCGACCCGATCACGTATGACGAGACGCACCTTCGCGCGGGTTTTGGTCCCGATCTTTCCGCCTCCTGGAATCCAACCACGGCGACGGTATTTGCCACCTGCGTGGGCGACTGGTCCGGGGTCCCAGGCACCTGGTTCCACACCAACTATATGTTCGTCATTCCGCCCCCCGGGTGGACTGTAAATCCGTCTACCCCGAATCCATTTGAGCTTGGTTCCCCGGTGTACGGTGGCATTTTCGACGGGTGCTAACCCTTGAGGTCTCCCTACTGGGCACGACTCTTAGGGGCTACGCATAGTCCTGATGGCGCAGACTGGCTACGAGAGACCTGCCACGGTCATAGGTGGCAGGTCTCTCGTTTTTTACCAGGGCGGTACGAGGCATTACGTCGATTCATGCACCCCGGATGGTCATGGCCTGCCGTCCAGCCCGCCGAAAGCCAGCTGCCCGGAAACGATGATCAGTTGTTCGCCAGGGCAACCCCGGTAGCATGGAATGACATTGCTCAAGAATCTCGCGAGCCGGTTACGGGCACGACAACCTGGGGACAGATATGTCGCGTCTCCGTGGAACCGCGAGACGGATTGGCCGGCTATTCAAGACCATTTGAGGGAAGTCCCCCGATCGACCTGCTGCACGCGGTCTGTGATGCCCTGATTGATCGGCACGGCCCCCGCAAGGAGTGCCTGTTCGCGTTCTGGGATGGCTTCGGACTGCGTGTCAATGTCGACACCGAACGCACCACGGAACTCGGGCAGGGCGCCCACTATCTGATGGCCGGGGATCTGCGCGACCTAAGCCTGCTCTACCAGAATGTTAAGCGTGATGCATTTGAGTTCGCGAACGAGATACCTCAAGCGGTTTGGCCGCTAGACCATTCCTGGTTTTTTACGTCCCCTTTCTACATCGACAGCACGTTTCTAGCGGGCCCGCTCGCACTGATTGAGGCCGTTACGCGGGAAGCCGGCATCGAGTCCTACGAAATCCACGCTGACGATGAGATGGATTTCACGTCCTAACATGGGGCTTGAGAACACCAGCCCGTTCGACCCCTCCGGAGTGGCTTTACGGCGCATTTTGGGAATGGCCTGTTGAGCGCCTGCGCCCCACCGGCGCAGGCCCGGGCCGTTCACGCGACCGTCCCTCTCTCGAAGGGTGCAAAGGGGATGTCATCGTCGAATCCGCCGCCGGCGGCGTCGGACGGGGCGTCCGTGGCGCCTTCCCCGGCCGGTGTCTGTCCGGGTGCCTGCCCCGGCGCCTCGCGGCTCCGACCCTGCTGGTCGCTGCGGCTGTCCAGCATCTGCATTTCGTTCGCGACGATCTCAGTGGTGTAGCGGTCCTGGCCGTCCTGCCCCTGCCATTTCCGGGTGCGCAGGGAGCCCTCGATGTAGACCTTGGAGCCCTTGTGCAGGTACTGCCCGGCGATCTCGCCAAGGCGGTTGAAGCACACCACGCGGTGCCACTCCGTACGCTCCTGGGGCTGCCCCGTCTGCTTGTCGTTCCACTGCTCGGAGGTGGCCAGGCGGATGTTGGTCACGGCGCCGCCGGACGGCATGTAGCGCGTTTCCGGGTCGGCTCCGAGGTTGCCGATAAGAATGACCTTGTTGATGCCGCGGCTGCTCATGCTGAGTGCTCCTTGTTGGCGTTTTCGTCGAGAGAGGCGGCCAGTGCCGCCAGATGAGTTCGGACAATGCGCTCGGACGCGTCGCGGAACGCGGCCGGGTCACCGGCAGCCTGGGCCTGCGCTGCGGCGAGGTAGGCGTTGCGGTCGACCTCTGCGGCGCGCAGCCAGCTCATGCGGTTATGCCCGGGAGTATCGATATGCTCGGCCTTGTCGCTGAACCAATCCTCGGCGCTGGCCTTTTCGAGCCAGCGCAGCATCCGCTCCTCGGGCGTCGGCGCCGGTTCGTAGGCGGCGATATCGACGTGGGACTCCTCTGCCAGCAGCGCCTGGTCCCGGTCCCGTTCCGCGGCCGCCGCCGCGCGTTCAATGCTGTCCAACATGGGTGGCCTCCTTCGTCGTGGCCTTTCGGGTCTCCGTAACCCTAGCCCTGCCCGCCGGCGCTCGTGCTGCGATGGGAAAGCATCCCCTCATGCCGCCGCCCGCGGCACCCTGTCCTCGGCCGGCGCCATCCGTCCGGCCAGCTGCCGGGGGCCCGGCGGTCACCCAGGGCGAAGCCGAACACCAGGTTGCCGGGGTGGCGCAGCGCGCGGGTCGCCTCAAGGGCACGGGCCACGTAGGCGGCGGCGTCCTCGTGCGGTGCGCGATCCACGCCCGTCTGCCGGGCCAGGTTGCGCAGGGCGTAGTCGCGCCCCTGCTCGCCGTTGCGGGCCTTCGAGATCAGCCGGGGCGAGATGACCCGGCCCTCGCAATCGATGCGCAGGGTCCGCCGGCTCCCCTGGCCGAAGAACCTGGCAGTGAGCTGCAGCGGCATGGTGTCCTCCTAAAGGATCTCGTAGCAGTCGTCGTAGACTTCGCCGAAGTCCGCCCACTCCTGCTCCCAGGTGGGCTGCCCCTCGTCCTCTGCCGGATAGCCGTCGTCCTCGAAATCGATCTCTTCGCGGTCGAACATGCTGTGGTCCCTCCTCTTGCTGGGTTGGCGTGCGACAGGGAGACCCTATGGGGCCTGCGCAGTCCCGCCCGCGCCGCGGGAAAAGCGGTGGCCCATGATCTCGGGGTGCTACGGCCCGCCGCGCTAGCGGCGAGGCCGCCCCAGCCGGGCGCGGGCGCGCCCGACCGGGCCGGTCAGGCGGCGCAGGCCGGCCTGCGGACCAGGTGCGAGACCTCCTGGCAGCAGTCGTTGCAGTAGTAGGGGTCCGGGGCCTGTCCGCAGATCTCGCCGACGACCCCGGTATTGGGGGAGACCCAGGCCGTCACCAGTTCGTCGACGTTGGTCCCGCCGCAGTCCGGGCAGTGGTGCTTCGCGGGCGGCTCGGCGCGGAACTGGCGCGCCACGCCCTGCGCCCCGCAGTCGAGGCAGCGAACCGCGCTCTGGTCGTCCCAGCCGTGATCGCCGCAGACGCCGTCCGCGTCGAGGTCGGTCTGCAGGTTGCCGTCGGCTTCCTGGATGAGCAGGGCCTCGGTGCAAACCATGACGGCAAGGCGCTGGCCCCGGCACGCGGGGCAGCAGAAATCGGGAGTCGGTGTAGTCTCGCTCATGTCGGTCGCACCTCGCTGATCCGGGGGTCCTCGGCGAGCACCTCCTGGCCGCCGCCGTTTTCGAGGAAGATGGCCAGAGCGTCTTCTTCCGCGTCTGCCGCGCTATCCGCGTGGACGGTGACCTCGTACTCGACCTCCTGCCGGATGCTCACGGTGTAGCGCTGCCGACCGGCCACGGGCACCCACAGCGCGGGCACGGTATCCGTCCGGGCCTTGGTGATCGCGCACTGGGCCGTCAGTGGTGCCGGGGCCGAGAACAACTGCCAGCAGCCGCTGCCGAACCGATCACGGGCCTCGCCCTCAAAGGCGTCGAGGGCGCGGCCCTGCGCCTCGGTGAGGCCCGAGCGGTCGCCGTCAGCCAGCGCCGGCATCAGGGCCGTCGCCACCTGCACTCGAAGGGTCGGGCCTTCCTTGCGCAGCGGCACCAGGCCGTCCGCGCCGCAGTCGGCGCAGCGCACATTCTCTTCCTGGTCGTGGGTCCAGCAGTCACTGAAGGTGTCCCAGCTTTGCAGCACGGCCCGCAGCAGGCTGCCCGAAAAGCAGTGGGGGCAGAGTAAGGTGTTTGCTTCGTCCATGGACGGCTCCCGGTGTGGTGTGTTCGAGGGCTCACCCTACCGACGCCCGGCCAGACCGCCGGGGGAGCCGGAAAGGTTGCGGCCCCACCAACTCCGCCCGGCCCGGCCGCTAGGCCGGCGCCTGCCCGGACTGGGCGGGGCGCCCCGCCTGTCTCGCCAGGGCCTTTCAATCGAAGATTGAGAGACCATCATCCAGCGCATCGTTCACCGAGACCCAGACCCAGGCCTGCACGTAGGCGCCCTGGTCCGGCTCGTCGGCGGAGATCGGTGCGCTGTTGTCGATTTCGATCCGGCCCGGATCGTGGAAGATCCGCTGGGCCGAACGGCGATAGGCGGCGAGTTGCGCCTGCTCCGCCTGCATCTTGCGCAGAGTGTTAAGCATGGCCCCGGCGCGAGCGTTGCCGGCCGGGCGAAGCTGCCCCGTCTCGTAAAGTTCCTGCAGCAGCGTGGCGGCGGCCTTGTAAGTGGAGTTCATGGTGGTCTCCCGGCGTGTGTGAAGCCCCACCCTACCCCGCTGCTCTCATGGCGGAGCGCCCGTGGGAACAGGCGGCCGGCCCCGCCCCGGTGTCATCGTCGTTGCGGCGTCGGGTAGACTCCCGGCACGGTGTTCTGAACAGGACGCAATTTTGGTGAACAAGCTCCAGACCATCTCATGTGCGCTCGCGGCGGGCGTGGCCGCTGCAACCGTCTGCCATGCCGCCTCTGCCGAGTCACGAGACCCAGGCGCTTTCAAGATCGAATGCATTAAGGACGACCTCCTCGGTGAGCCGGTGCGAGTGGTTTTCGAGCGATCCATGGAGTACGAGGACAAGTACTTTGGGATGGGGATAGGCCCGCGGGCTGATAGTCCGGTGGCGTACCGCCTGCTGGAGGCCCGCGTCACGGATCGCCTGGGCGGCGTGGAGGGGCCTCTGCACCTTCGGGTGGATTTCGAGTCGATCGAATACGAGGACGACGAAGATCCCCGTCCAACCCAGGTGCTCTACGCGCTCCGCTTCTTTAGCGATGGGTCCATGGTCCTGGACAGCGCCAGCCTGAGCCCGGACCGCACCCGGCTTTTCTCAGCGAGCAGCAGTACCGAGGCCGGCGCCAACTACCGCAACTGCATCAGCGTGGGGGTTTTCTAGCAGGGGACGGCCTCACGCCCCGGCCGCCATCAGAACTCGGCCCACGCGCCGGGCATCTCGGCCACGCGGGCCCGGGCCTCGTCCGGGGACAGGATGCCCTGCTCGCCCGCGACCTTGCGCGCGCAATTTTCATCCAGCCACAGGACCTCACACCAGCGCCCCGACGCGCCCTGCGCCACGCAGGCGTAGGCCGCCGGCATCTCCGTGCCCCTGCAGAGATCGCAGGGGGTGTTGCTGGCCGCCTCACGCTCGATAACCATGGTCGTTCCTCCCGGTTCGTTGCCATGCGGATACCCTGCCAGTCCCGACCGCCGTGCTCTCTCCGGCCGGAAAGCGCGGTGCCGGCTCACGCCACCGCGCCACCCACCGGCTGCGCGGCCGCCAGCGTCTCCGCGAGCCATTGGCGGGCCTCCAGATACTGCACCCGACCATCCCGCTCGACAACACAGGCGCCACCGCCAAAGCCGCCGGGCCGCCCCCGCGTACACCACACGCCCCAGGTGAAGCCGATGGAAGGCAGGCCAAGGTGCGGCACCAGCCGAGAGAACGCCTCGACGAAGACCGCCGGCTGCAGGTCGCCCTCGTGGTCGCCGAACCACGCGGCCCGCTCGCCATGGGCCTCCCAGCAGCCGTCGAGGTAATCGAGCCCCTGGTCGCGTAGGGCGAGGACAATCCGCAGGACAACCCCGGCGAGCGCCCGGCGGGCCGGCGTCAGATCGCCGAGCTCGTAGCCTCCGCACTCGGCAAGTTCCTCCTGAAAACCCGAGCAGGCCACAGCCGCTTCCGCGGCCGCCTGTGCATCGGGGCCGTCGAAGGCGATGGCTGGCACGGGGGCGCCGCTGGCGAATGCGTCGGCAAGCTCCCACGCGAAGGTGAACGCCCAGAGCACCTCGTCGCGCTGGGCCGGGGTATCGAACTCGATGATGAAAGACGCGCCCTCGTGAATAGACATGCGCTAGCTCCTTGTTCCTGGTGGAAAGGCCACCCTGCCCGCGTCGCCGTCGCGCCGGGTCCGGGCGGGAAACCGCTGGCGGGTGTCGCCGGTCAGCTCGGGCCGACCGGGGCGCCGTGCGACTGGTCCGCCCGGGGGCGCGAGCGGCTGTCGCGCAGCACCGTCGGCACCGCCCGGGCCATCCAGCCCTCCACCGGCAGCTTCGAGAGCCAGTCGCTCACCGTGGGGACAATGCCGCCGCAGTCCTCCTTGACGTGCTGTTCGCCAATGTAGCGGACCGGGACGCGGTGCCCGTCGCTGTTCACGATGTACGGGCCGAACACCCGCTCGGCCTCGAAGATGCCGTGGCTGTGATGCCGCAGGGCACGGTGGCGGAAGTCAGGCATGACCTCCTTGGTCGCGTCGAACCAGTCGTGGATCGGCTGGTAGTCCTCGGGCGTGCCGCCCCAGAGGCGGGCGCTGCTTTCAGCATGGAACACGGGCGAAGTCATACTGCGCCCCCCGCGCCGGCCAGGAAGTCGTCGAGCGAGCCGGCCTGGGCGCCGTGGGCCTCGCCGTAGTCGATGAAGCGCTGGTTCACCGACAGGCAGAAGCCGCGCTCGCGGTCGTAGGTCCAGGTGCCGAAGCCACCCTCGTTGTCGTGCCAGTTCACCCCGCACTCACTGAGCACGAGATCGACGTAGCTCTCGATGAGATCGTCGAAGAGCACGCCCTCCTCGGTGGCGCCCCCACGGGGGTAGCCCGCGCCGGCCGGTAGCGGGAAGCGTTCGTCCTCCAGTCCGGCGCGGTTGTCGGCATCATAGGCAATCGACTCGATCGCGCCCTCGTCGCCGCTGCCGTCGAAGGTGACCTCGATGGCGGTGATGCCGAAGGTCTGGATGGCGCCGGCCAGCGCCTGGCGCAGTTCGGTTCGCGCGGTGTCCCGCTGTCGCCGCCTTTCCTCGGCCTCGCGGGCGAGGCGGGCCTCGAAGGCCGCCCGGGTTTCCTGCTGGGTGTCGCTCATTGTCTTGCCTCCGTCGTTGTCGGGTGCGGCCTGGCCGCAGAAGCCAACCTAGCGAGATGGCGACCCCGGCACCCGGCGGCGGGAATGGCGGGGGTGCCCACAGCCTCTCGCCGCCCCACCCGCGGTAGCGGGGCGGGCCCTGCCCTCCCGGCCCGCAGACCGGGACGGCCCTCACGCGCAGCGCCGCACGGCCTCGCGGATCTCCGCCGAGGAAAGGCGCCAGGGTACGTCCCCGGGCAGGCACGCGATCACGGCGCTCTTGAACACCTGGTAGTGGGCCGGGTGCGCATCCGGGTCGTCGCCGAACTCGTGGGCGAAGATCGCCAGGGCCAGCTGGGCCGGCCCGCTGCCGTGGTAGCCCCAGGCGAAGCCGGTGGGGCTGTGGTTGAACAGATCCAGGCGCAGCGGCAGCGGTTCGCCATCGACGGTGACGGCGCCACCGGGACGGCCCTCGTACAGGTGTTGCTGGGACATCGGTGTCTCCTTCTTGGCGGGATGGCCGGTGGAAGGAGCACCCTACCCGGGTGGAGAAAAGCGGCATTGCCGCGGGAAATACGGGGTTTTCGCTTGCCGGGCTGTCAGGGGCGTCGTAGCGTGGCCCCAACCGAGCGGCGAGAGGGCCGGATCATGGGCGAGAACCGGGAACAGATCACCGCGCGCTACCAGGTGGTGCGCGAGCGTGGCGAGCGCCTGGAGGACCGCCTGCAGGGGCGACCGCTTGCCCCGGACCGTGCCGGCCTGTTGCTCGCGGCCACCAGCGGCGCGCTGGAGTTGGCGCGGGTGGCGGCCGAGGTCGGGACGCTCGAGGATCTCCAGGAGGTCGACGGCTACCTGAGCGCGCTCGAGCGGGAGCTGGACGACGCGGACGCGCTCCTTTGACGGATCGCCGCGGCCGCGATGCGGCACCTCTGCCGCATTCGGCGCCCGGGGTCTTGGCGGCCTATGGCCCCGGCCCTACGCTGCAACAAAGCGCTACGCCAGCAGGCTGCCGGAGGGAGCATGCGCAAGACTGAGAAACGCCACGCCACCCCGCTTGGGGAGGCCTCGAAGGCCCGCGTCGCGGCGGCGACCGTGCAGCTGCTGAGCCGCCTATCCCCCGGACTCCACGGCGATGCCCGGGCGCGGCGGGTCAGTGCGAACCTGGCGCGCGTGACCGGCGTCCTGGCGCTCGCAGCCGGTGCGCAGCTGGCCACGCGCGAAGCAGTGCCCGACGCGTCAGCCGGGCCTGCGGCTGATCACGCCGCGCCCCGTCAGGCGCTAACCGCGGCCGTATCGTCCCCGGCGGTCGCCCGGGTCGGTCTCTACCTGGATGCGCTGGGCGCGGATCAGTCGGTCGCGCGCCGCATGGCCGGCCTGTGGATCGATGAGGCGCGCCAGCGAGGGGGTCTTCCCGAGGCTGTGACGCTCGCCGCGCTGGTGGCGATGGCCGAGACGCCGGGCGCCGCGGTCCTCATGGCCGAGCGGGCGCGTGAGCAGGGGCCGGAAGCGCTGGCGAACCGTGCCCTGGCGCGGTTCGCGGACCTGCCCGCTGTCCGCCGCGCGGACCTGGTGGACCAGCTGCGGACAGCCCCGGAGCGCATGGCGGACTACCTCCCGCTGCAGGATATTTTCGAGCCGGCGGCCACCGCCCCGGCGGAGACCCCCTGGGTCGGACAGGACCGATTCCTGGCGGCCGCATCGGCAGGGCCGGTGCCCGAGGGTCCGGACCAGTCCGCGCCCTCTTTCCGCTTCTAGGCCCGGCCGCTCAAAGGACGCCGGCCAGCACCATCACCGAGGCCACGGTATTCGCCCGGCAGTCGTCGCACCAGCCGTCCCGGCTGTCGGGCTCGATCTCCTCCGTTACGAAATCGCAATCCGGCCGCGTGCAGGCGCCGGCGGCCACGCCGTCAAACGCGGCCGCTTCAAGCGCCTCCGCCACGTCCATTTCCAGGTAGTCGCACAGCGCATCGAGCTTGTCCTGCTGCGTGCTCATGGGGCTCTCCGTGTCCGTGGGTGAACGGCCACCCTCACAGCGCACCGGCCGCTGCGCGCGGGGGGCGGAAGGCCGCAGGCCCCACCGCCTCCGCGGCGCGTCCGCCACCCCCGCCGGTGAGCTGTGCGAGGAGGTCGGCCGGCCGGGACCCGGCTACGGGGCCGGCCGGCTGCTGCGCCCGGTAGCGCCGCCAGGTCAGGCGCTGGCTTGCCGGGATGCCGAATTCGGCCTGGGCGGCCGCCAGGCCGTCGCCACCGAAGAAGCGCACGAGGGCCGCTGGCCGCCCCGGCGTGCGCCCGCGCAGGACGCCGCCCTCCCGGCGGCACCACGGGTAGTGCGCGAGCGCGAACGCCAGCGCCTCGAGGAGCGGGTGCCGGGCCGTGTCGGCCAGGGGGTCTTCCGGCCCGGTGATCCGGGCGGTGACACGCGAGCGATCGGCACCGATGCGCAGACTCACCCCGGCGGCCACCACCGCCAGGGGGCCGCGCAGGCGCAGCTCGGGGAACGCCAGGCGCCGCGGGGCGCAAAGGCGGCCACGGCTGCCACGGAACAGTTCGGCACGCAGCAGGAGCCGGTAGGGGGACTCGGGCACCTGGGCCTCGAAGTGGGCGCGCCGCTGGCGGCCGGGGACGGCCCGGAGTTCCTCGTGGAGCGCGCAGGCCGCCTCGTAACGCTCGCTCTGCAGCCGGTTGTAGCGTGCGACCAGCAGGGCGCGGAACTGGCCGCCCTCCCGGCGCCGCAGGCGCAGGGTGAGGTCGTGCTGGAACAGCGCGCAGGCCGGGGCCTCGGCCGCCGGCGTTGCGCGATTCAGGCTGTGAAGGGCCATGGGAGCCTCCTTCTGTTGCCGGAGGGCGGGTGGGATTACCCGCCCTCGAGTCGCACGGGCATCAGGACCACCCGCAGGTCGTTGGAGTCGGCGCCGCGCAGGGTGCCCGGCGTGCTCGGGGAGCGGCCGAGGTGGAGGTGCAGCCGGTCCTCGTGGATCACGCTGGCGGCGTCGGCCAGGTAGCCGCGGTTGAACGCGGCGCGGATGTCGCCCTCGCCCTGGTAGCGCATGGGGATCTCGTCGTGGGCGGCGCCCTCGTCGTCCTGCCCGCCGCTGGCGTCGAGGGCGAGGCCGCCCTGAGCGCGGCTGAGCACGACGGGGTGAACGCCCCGGTTGCCGCTTTCGCTGCCGGCGAGGATGCGCTTCAGGGAGCCGGTGAGGTCGCCCCGGTCGATCTCCAGCGCGTCGGTCTGGTCGTGCTCGGAGGGGATGACCCGCTCGTAGTCCGGGAAGCTGCCGTCCACGAGGCGCGTGGTGAGGCGCAGTTCGCCCACGGCGATCTCGGCGAGGGTGCTGCCAAGGGCCACCGACACGGCCTCACCCTCGGTGCGCTGCCGCAGAAGGCGGGCCAGGAGCAGTACCGTCTCGCGCGGCAGGAGGAACTTGCCCTCCCCGGTGCTTTCGGCGGTGGCCGGAAGCTGGCGCAGGGCGAGCCGGTGGCCATCGGTCGTCACCAGTCGTGCGGGCTGGGCCGTCATGTCCACGAGCGCGGCGTTCAGGTAGTAGCGCACGTCGTTGTTCGCCATGCTGGGCGCTACCTGTTCGAGCGCGGTCGCCAGGTCCCCGGCGCCGAGGGCGAGGGAGGCGAGGCGTTCCGGCGTCTCGATCACCGGGAAGCTGTCGGGGTCGGTGCCCTGCAGGCGAAACATGCTGCGACCGGCGCGGAGCGTGACCCGGCCCACGGGCGTTTTCCCTGACCGGGACAGGTCGAGGCTGGCGCCATTGCCGAGGGCGCGGGCGATGTCCAGCAGCTTGCTGGCCGGGAGCACGGCGCGGCCTGGTGTTACCACGACGGCCTCGGCGCGCGCCACCAGCTGGCATTGCGTGGGGCTGCAGGCGATGAGGGTGATCCCCGAGGTGTCGGCCTCGAGGAGCAGCCGGTCGTGGCCGACCTCCCCCTGCCGGCCGCCTTTGGCGACGGCGGCAACGCCCATGAGTGCGGGCAGTACGGTGTCGCGGTTGAGGGTGAGTTTCATGGCGGGCCTCCTGTGGCATCCGTTCCTGTGTCTGGTGGGGCTACCCTTTCACGGGTGATCCGGTCTCGTGCGGGCGAGGGAAACGCCCGCCCGAGAGCCTCATGCGACCGTGACGCGCCCGTCCTCGCCGATCGTCAGCTGGACGGTCTCGCCCGCGTGATCGCGCAGGAACGTCCGGCAACGCTCGAGCGCGGCCGTCACCAGCGCGGCGACGCCCTGGGACGCGGCTGCCTGGGCCGTCCATGCCTCGGCGGTGAGTTCCAGGTCGAGGGAGAAGTCATCGTTGTCCTCGCTGGCCGCGGGGTAGAGCAGATCGGAGACGACGCGCACGGCGTCGGTGCCGACCTGCCAGCCCTCAAGGGGCAGCAGGATGCGCACTGCCGGAACGCGGGCCGTGTCCGCCGCGCTCTCTGCCGCCGCGCTCTGGTCGTCGCGCACCGGCAGCGGCTCGTGCCAGTACACCTCGCCGAGCGGGCCATTCAGGTGCAGCGGGCTGGCAAGGGCCACCGGGAAGGCGTCGAGATGGCCGGCGCATGCGCAGTGCGCGGTAAAGGACACGCTGACCGGGAAGTCGCGGGGGAGATCCTTGCGCGCCTGCTGGCACAGCCAGTGGGTCGGCGACAGGCCGCCCTGGGTGATGACCACCGCCTCGTGCGCCGCGAGGTAGGCGGCGCGGTGCAGGAGTTCGACGCCCCCCGGCTCGTCCAGCGTCATTTCGTCCACGCCATCGACCGGCAGGTCCGGGTCGCCGCTGAACACCACCGGGCGGGGATCATCGGCGAGATCCTGTCGCGACACCGGGCCGTGCTTACGCAGCCCGAACACCTGCTCACCGTCGCCATTGAACGCATCGGGCACGAGGAACCCGGCGGCCTGCAGTGGCACGACATCGAGATCGTCGAGCACGTCGAGCCGGCCGAGGGTGCGCAGCAGGTTGTAGTGCCGATCGACCCAATGGCCGATGTTGCGCTCGGCGTGGGGGGTGGCATCGATGCCCGCATTGGCGCACCGGATGAGGTGATCGAGCCAGCGCTCCGCGAGCGTCCGGGCACTGGCCTCGGTCAGGCGCGCGCGGTCGGGCATCACGGCCGCGAAGAGACGGGGATCGAGGTGCAGGGCATGGCAGTTGTAAGGCCGTCGCCCCTGCACGGACGGCGCGCTGGTCGGCAGTCCGTTCAGGAACAGCGCCGGCAGGGTCGCGGAGGGCCTGTCCGAGGGGCCGCGAAGCATCTGCCGGGCGAGGCTCAGGCCGTCGAGGGGGGCGGCGTAAGGGCGGGTCGTCACCAGCACGCCGAGGCCGATGACCGGGACGTGGTGGGTGTCCTCCTGCACGGCGCAGCGGCGGTCAACCGGCTTGCCATCGATGATGACCGGGATCGGGAAGCCCTCGAAGGTGCTCTGGCGAGGCCGCTCGCTCGCGGGCACCCCCGCCAGGTGGATGCGTGTACCGGCCACGGGCGCGTCGAGGTCCGTGATCGGCGCGGGGTCGCCATCCAGCAGGGCGCGGCAGCGCACGGGGCCGAGGCGCCGGGTGCCGCTTTCGACCGTGATGGTTTCCGCGCCGCAGTTCAGGCAGGCGAGGAAGCCGAGGCCATAGGGCTGCTCCACCCAGGCTTCGGCACGCTCCCAATGGCTCTGCCCCTTGTGCAGGAGGTCGGCGAAGTCGGCAATGCCCTCGCCATCGTCGCTGTAGCAGAGGGTCTGGCTGTCGGCCTGCCAGTCGAAGGTAATGGTGCTGGCGCCGGCCCGGTGGCCGTTCTGGGCCAGTTCACCGATGCACGCGCCCTGGTTCTCGAAGAACAGTTCGCTGCGGGACAGGATGGCCTGGGCGTCGAGGGTGAGTCGGATGGAATCTGCGGTCATGGCGGTGTGCCTCCGTTGGGTTCGGGGACACCCTCGCCGACGCGGCACCACCCTGCCGCTGGGCCGGAAAGCTGCCCGGCCCATGGCCTGCCCTGCACCGCCCGGCGCTAGCCGGGTGGGGCCTGCGTGCTACATTGAACGGGAGCGGGCAAGGCGGGCAGCGAGCGATGGCGGACATCACGACGGGGTTGATCGAGGCGCTGGAGTTCCTGCTGCCGGGCTTTCTCACCGCCTGGATCTTTTATGGCTTTACACCCTATGACCGCCCGTCGCATTTCGAGCGCATCATCCAGGCACTGTTGTTCACAGCGATCATTCAAGGGTTGATCGCACCCCTGAAGGCCAAGGGCTGGTGGCCCGCGAGTTACGAGGTGCCCCTATCGCTCCTGCTGGCCGTCATCCTGGGTGTGGTGGCGGTGGGCATTGCCAACCGCAATCCGCTACACCGGCTGATGAGCCGGGTCGGCCTGTCCGGTGAAACATCCTTCGCCTCGGAGTGGTACCGGGCCTTCAACGAACGCAAGAACAGCTTCGTGATGGTGGAGTTGCGGGACGGGCGGCGGATGGGTGGCTGGGTGCGCGAGTGGCCGTCACGGCCAGCGGTCGGCCACCTCGGGCTTCAAACGGTGAGCTGGGTCGATGAGACCGGGGCCCCCGAGGAGATACCCGGGGTGGAGGAGGTTTTGCTGCCGGTGGAGGACATCGGTATAGTTTACTTTCTGACTGAAAAGACCCTGGACCCGCAGGGTTCGGGCAATGGAGGCGAACAGAATGGCGTTTGATACCGGCGATAGCGACACGCCCAGCCGCCTGGTGATGCGCCTGCGGCAAGGCCTGATCGGCGTGAACCCGGTCACGGGCGTGCGCGGTCTCAATCAGGATGCGGCGGAAGTGGTCGGCGTGACGGTTGCCAAGCCGACCCGGTACCCGCAAGCGGCCCCGAAGCCCTCCTCCAGGATCAGGGTAAAGCCCGAAGCGCCTGCCGCTGGCGACAAGTCCGCCGAAGCCGAAGGCTAGACCGCTCTCCCGCCGGCACCTGCCGGCTCAGGGGGCCTGCGCGCCCTCCCCTGCCCCACCCAGCCAAGACTGGTCGTAGACGGCCTCGAGATAGCCCCGGCGATCCAGGCGCCGCAGCGCAGACTTGAGCAGGATCGTCTCGGCCTGCTTGTTGCCCGCCAGCGGCGGCTGTCCCCACCAGTTGCCGCGCGGGAGGCCGTGCACGCGGCGGATGATCTTCGGCAGCGCCCAGAGAAGCCCCCAGCCGGGCGGCAGTTCCTCGGGCTGGATGAGTTGCGGCGGGCAGAGGTAGAGGCGCCAGTCGCCCATGCCTTTCTCGGGCTGCAGCCGGAACGGCTTTTTGGCATCGGCCAGGAAATCGGCCCGGGAGGTCTTAACCTCGATCAGGATGGACACATGATCGCGCCAGCCGATCGCGTCGGGCTGCTCCTGGTTGTGCGTGCGCATGGGGTCGCGCAGGACCACCGAGCAGCCCGCGCACTGGCGCAGCCAGCGCTCGGCCCGAAGGACCAGCTCGCCATGGGTGTCGAGCGCCGCAGCCATACGCGCTAGCGTCGCGCCCAGCGGTGGAGCAGCTTCAGGTCCTCGATGAGAGCGCCGGGCACGCGCAGGATGCGCGCCATGGGCTCACCGGGGACGCCGAGGCGGTAGAAGTAGTGGTGGACCGTCGCCAGGTGGTGGGCATCGCTGATGGGCAGGGCGAGCTCGTGCGCCTGCCGCTCATCGATCACGGCTGGCTCGCGCCCGCACTCGATCTGAAGCAGCACCGGGCGGTCCATGCGCCGCTCAGCCGCTGCGCGCGCCCACGGGGGAGGCGGCGTCTTCGCGAGCCAGCAGCCCGGCCAGCCGGGTGGCGGTGTTGCCGAGCGCGTACAGGTGCCCAAGGCGCCTCCCGGCATCCGCCTCGGCCTGCAGGCACGCAGCCTCTTCCCGCAGCAGCCCGAGCAGGTGGGTGGCCGGAGCGGTTACCGTTCTACCTGCCGGCGGAGTCCACGCCGGGCCAAGACGATCCGCCAGTGCCAGCAGGCGCGTCGCGGCCCGGTCAGCAAGAGCACTGGCGCATGGCGCCGTGGCGGGGGTGAGGAAGGCCCGCAACCGGGCGGCGGTGTTGCCAATGGCGCCAAAGCGCAGCAGGGCGAGCGACGGGTCGCGGTCCCGGTCGAGCAGCGAGAGGGTATCCGTCAGGTCGTCCAGCAGGTGGGCGGCCGGGGCGATCACGATGCGCGGGGGTCGGTAGCTCATGGCGGGAGTCCTCGACGACGGTGTTGGCCCCCAGCCTACCGCTCGCGGCGCCCGGCCCGGAGCCTTCGGGAAGCGGGGCACCGCCCCACACCCTGCCGAGGATCCACCGCGCTCGGCGCTAGCCACGCGCGGCTCCTGTCCGCCGCCGATCAATGGCGGCGCCGCCACAGCCAGGGCTCCAGGCGCTCGGCCGGCGGTAGGGACCACAGGCCGCGCTCGGCGGCCTTCGCCTCGGCCTGCAGCGCCGGCAGGGCGGGATCCTGGTTGTACCGGGTGTAGACCCAGCAATGCCCGTCCCGCACGAGCTGCGTATTGACGTTGAGCCCGTCGACGTAGATCGTCCCGATATAGCGCTCGTAGCGGTCCTTGCCACTGGTTTCGACCCGGACCTGGCGGCCGGCCACCAGCGCGGCGGCAGCTTCGCGGGCTTTCCGGCCCCAGGGCTGGCCGCCCCGCTCCGGGCAGTCGATGTTGGCCAGGCGCACCCGGAGCTGGGTGTTGCCGTCGGTGAGCACCGTGACCGTGTCGCCGTCGGCGACGGACACGACGCGCCCCTGGAAGGTCGCGGCGTGTGCCGTGGCGGTCAGTAGCAGGCTGAGAAGGGCCGCCAGGGCGACCCGAAGGGGTTGGCGATGCATGATGTCCTCTCCTTGTTGGTCCATCGCGGGAACCCTCACCCTAGCGATCGCTGGCGCGGCCCGGGCGATGGCAGGAAAACACCCGGCTCAAGCATGGCCGGAGGTCAGCGCCAGGTAGCCGTCTTCCATCCCGGCCAGCGCATACACGGCGAGCGTGGAAATATGATCCAGGTGCTTGTCCATGACCCGGTGCCGAGGGGCGCCCTGCTCGAGTTGCATGCAGTACCAGCGGTAAAACAGGCACGCGAGCTGGCAGGCTGACAGATCAGTGGCTGCCGAGGCCGGCAGGCCATTGAAGGAAAGCAATTGCCGGACCACCTTCAGGTCGAAGGTCAGTGACCCCGATTCCGTCTCGATGACGGTTCCGGCCTCGAAGGCCAGGTGTTCGGGGAACAGGAGTTCGTCGGGCAGCTGCATGTGCAAGGGAGTCTCCAGGGCGCGTAGTTCCATAGCGCCATGCTAGGCAGCACGTGTCCGACGAGGCCAGAAAAAGCTGCGGATTTTTCGGGAAAATCGCGGGATTTTCCCCGCCCCCGCCACCCTACAGGTCGTGCTCCCGGCGCAGCTCGTCCTGTTCGCGCTCCAGTCGCTCGATGTCGCGATAGAGGGAGTTGATGCGCGACTCGTACTGGCTGATCACCCCCTGCTTCTCGCGCGCCAGGCTTTCGAGATAGGTGGCGCCCGCGAGATTGTTGGCGGCGGCGTGGCGGTTGCGGTCCAGTGCCGCGATCTTCGCATCCCGCTCGGCCTCGAGGTCCGCGACAACCCCCTCGAGGCGCCAGATATCCCGCCGCACATCCCGCAGCCGGTTCGAGGCCTCGATCTTGTCCCAGCCGCCCCGGGGGCGCTCAGCCGCTGGGGGCGCCGGGGTCACGGTCGGCGCGTCATCCGGTTGCGCCCTGGCGGCGGGTGCCGCCTGCCGGGGCTGCGGCGATACCGTCTTGCGCGTCGCGTCCTCCCCGCACGGGCGCTGGCTGAAAACGGGCCTGCCGTACTCGTCCGTGCAGCGGTAGTAACTCGTCTGGGCCGCGGCCTCGACCGCGGGCAGCACGCCCAGCGCGGCGGCCAGCATCCAGACTCTCCACGAAACACCCTGCATCGGGATCTCCTTGTTGCCCATTCGGTACCTCCCCAAAACCCTACCAAAGCGCCGGGCCGCCGGGCAGCCATCACGCCCTGTTGAGACAGATCGGCACCACCGGGCGGTACGCCGCAAGGCGGCGCCGCCTTGTTGCGGCTGCCCCGGTGTGCTGAACTCGTCGGCATGTCCCGTCCCGGAGGTCCGCGTGGATATCGACAAGGCGCTCAGCGAAACGAAGGCGATCGGCCTGTTTCTGCTCGGCCACAGCCTGCACCTCCTGGTGACTTATGGGCCGCCTGTGCTTGCCCTTTACATCGCCGACCAGTCCGGTTGGCTGAACGGCGGCGCCATCGGCGGGATCGTCGTTCTGTCCATGGCCTGGATCTTCGGCGCCTGGTGGGCCACGCGGCCGTGGAGCGATTGGGGCGATTAACGCCCCGCTCAACCCGCCTCGCTGTCCCGGGCGCCGCCCCGGTGCTTACGGTAGCCCCGCTTGGCATCCCGCTTCCGATCGCGGTACACCGCCGCCCGGTTGAAGCGCCGCGCGTGCTTGGCGACCCAGTTCCGTTCCTTGTCCATCGCGTGCCTCCTGCGCCGCTCTCTGAAAACCCACCCTAACGGCAGTGCCCGGCCCCCGCCGTGCGGGCGGAACCGGCCCTCCCCCGCCAGCTAGGCCGCGAACAGGTCTCCCTGCACCGGCCAGGCCTCGCTCGTGGCCGGCGCGGGCGCGAGCGTGGGCGCCGGGGCCGGTGCCGCGTCGGCGCCCTCCCCCGCCACCTCGGGCACCGGGGCATCATTGGCAGCCGCCGCACCGGCCCGCCAGGTTGCCGCCTCGTCGGCCAGATCCCGCAGCAGGGCCTGGTAGTCGTCCTCGTACCGGGCGCCGGTCTCCGGTGCGATGGCCTCCATGTCCTGACGCAGCCCGGCCAGCGCTGCCGGCTGGGCGTCCTCCGGGCGGGAAAGCACGTCGGCAATACCCCGGCGGAAGGCCTCATCGAGGGCGGCCGCGTGGGCCAGCAGTTCCAGTTCGCGCACCGGGTCCCCGGCCTCGTCGGCATCCGCATCGGCCTCGCCGACCAGCCGGGCGGCGGCCCGGTAATCCGGGTTCGTTTCTATGGCCTCGGGCAGTTCGCCATAGCGCCCGAGGGCTACATGCAATTCATCGAGCCGGGCGGCGGTTTCGGCAATGCGCTGGCTGTACGGACACGGGCGCTCGCTACCCTCCCGGGCGTCGGTGATCAGCCGGGGCAGCGCCTGGGCGCGCTGTTCCAGGGCGGTGAGGCGGCGCGGCAGGGCCACGGCGGCCTCGTGCAGCCTGCCCAGCAGGCCTTTCCAGCTCACCTCGGCGAAGGCGTGATAGTGCGCCACCGGCGACTGTGCCTGGCCGAGGGTGAACGCGACCCACCCGGCGGTGATCGTGACCTGCACCGGGAGCCCGCGATAGGTGCCAAGCTCGGCGGCCCCGACCCGGTTGCGGCGGCAGGCAACGCCCTCTCGCAGGCCGTCCGCGGCCTCCTTCTGGCGCAGGAAGTGGACCCCGGCGGGGGTGCCGAAGTGCCGGTAGTGGCGTGTGTCCAGGGCCGGGGCCAGGGCCTGGCAGTCCGCCGCCAGGGCGTCCCGTAGCGCCGGGAGGCCGGCCTGTTCCTCTTCGAGGCGCCGGATCTCGCCCTTGAGGCTGGCGCAGCGGCGAAGGTGCGCCCGCTGACCGGCCTCGAGTTCTTTCAGGGCCTGGGAGAGCTCCACATGCTCAAGCTCCCGGGGGTCGCCGCTGGCGAGGGCCTTCATGGTCCCGGCGTTGGCCGACTCGAGGTTGACGTCATCCATTTCACGCACGTCGCCCTGGGCGGCGCGCAGCTGGGCGATGAACCCGGCTTTCGTTTCGATGGCGGCCCACATGCCGGCGTCGAAGCTGGCTTCGGTCGCGTAGGCCCAGATCGCGACGGCGAAGTCCGGGTAGAGCGATGCCAGGACGTTGCCCTGGCGCAGGATGCGCCCGTGGCGCTGTTCGAGGTCCGCCGGGCGCCAGGGGGCGTCCAGATCGTGCAGGGCGACCAACCGCTCCTGTACGTTCATGCCGGTGCCCATGCGCACGGTGGAGCCGCAGAGGACCCGCACGCGGCCGTCGTTCACGGCCTCGTACGCGTCGAGGCGTGCCTGGTCGGTGCGCAGCGTCTGCGCGAACAGGATTTCCTCGGCCGGGATGCCCCCGGCGATCAGCAGGGCCTTGAGGTCGTCGTAGAGCGATACGCTGGTGTCCTGGTCGAGCGCGTCAAGGTCCTCCTGGGGCAGGTTCGCCAGTTCGCGCGCGGCCTCCCCATCGAACACCGCGCGGGCCTGCAGGTCGCGCAGTGCGCCCATGCGCGCGCTGTCGTGGGGCACGCCGAGGTCGCAGAACACGAGCTGGGTCCCGCGCTCGTGATTCCACTCGCGATAGGTGCGCAGGATGTTTTTCGCGCACAGGACCACCTTGCTCTGCGGGAAGCGCGGGCATTCGGGCACGAGCAGGCGGACATCCGCGGCGGCCTTGCGCGCGTCAGTCATGGCCGCCAGGGCGTTGTCGTTGCCTTCAAAGTTGTCGAAGCGGCGGTAGATCTTGCGGGTCATGCCCCGCTGGTAGATCGAGGCGGGCGCGATGCCGCGCTGGTAGGCGTCACCCTGGAGCCGGGGTACGGCCAGATCGGCATTGCGCTCGCGCTGCTCAGCCTCCATAACCGACCGGGGCAGGTGGTTGACCGCATGGGCCCACAGCGCCTGCAGCTCCGGGAGGTTGGCAAAGCGAGCGAGGCGCGTCACCGGCCCGTAGTCGCCGGCCGGGCGCCGCTCGATACGGGTTTCCGGCTGGGAGAAGACCGAGACCCAGCTATCAAACTGCTCGATGCCGAGCGCCTTCAGGCGATCCGGGCACAGGTAGCGCTGCATGGTGTACTGCTCGGCCACGCTGTTGACGATGGGCGTGCCCGTGGCGAACACCACCCGCCCGCCTCGCGCCCGCAGGCCGTGCAGGGCAACCTGGAAGGCCATGGCGCGCTGCGACCCGTCGGGGTTGATACCGCGAAGGTCCGACAGGCCGGTGATAAAGCTCAGGTTCTTGTAATCGTGGGCCTCGTCGACCAGCAGGAGATCGATGCCGAGATCGGACAGGCAGAGCCCCGGGTCCTTCTTGCCGGCATTCTCGGCCCAGCGCTCGATGCGGCGCAGGGTGGCCTCGGCGCGGGCCTTGAGCAGGTACCCAGACCGGCCCTTGTCTGCGCCATCCATGCCCTCCCACTGGGCCCGCTCCCGGCGATACGCCTCTTTCTCGTCGGCCACGAACGCGCGCAGGGCCTCGCGATCAACCGGGAGCCGCGTGAAGGCGCTCCGACCGATGATGGCCACGTCGTACTCGCTGGTGGCCAGCTGCGCGAAGAGCCGCCAACGCCGCCAGCCGCCCCCGGCCTCGGGGGTCAGGACCCGCGCGGCGGGGAAGAAGCGCACGACATCACCGGCGACCTGCCCCACCAGGTGGTCGGGGACGACCATGAGGGGTCGGGAGGCCAGCCCCAGCTGGCGCGCCGCCATGGCCGCCATGGCAAGTTCCAGGGTCTTGCCGGCGCCCACCGGGTGATCGAAAAGCACGGCGGGTTCGCAAACCGAGTGCGCCACGGCGCCCGCCTGGTAGTGGTAGGGAACGATCTCGGGATTCAACCCGTCCAGGGTGAGCGGCAGGGCGTCATAGCGGCGCGTGACGTAGCGCACGAACCGCTGGTTGAACGCGTCGGCGGCCGTCTCACGGCGCGCCTCGTCGTCCCCGAGCCAGGCAGTGAAGGCCTGTTGCAGTTCACGCAGGCGCAGGTTGGCGCGGTTGGTGGCCTCCAGGTCGAGCACCCGCCGCTCGCGGCCGTCAGGCCCATCGATGGTCTTGTACAGCTTGAGGCTGCGCTGGTTCAGGGCGGCTTCGTACAGCGCCGGCGGGTCCAGGTGGCCCTCGATGGACCACTCCGCGTAGTCTGCGGCCGACGCGGGCGCGGCATTGGCCACCACGCGCCAGGTGCCGAGCCAGCTTCCCCGCGCGACCCTGGCCTGATCGGTGGTGAGGTGGAGGTAGAAGTCCCGCAGCAGGTGTTCGGGCAGCCAGGCGGCCCCGAGGGGGGCGTGGATATCCTCGAAGGGCACCCGTTCGGGCAGTGCATCACGCAGCAGGGCCGCGGTGTCGGTATCGCCGGCCCGCTCGGCGGCCTCGAGCTTTTCCGCGACATCGCCGCTCAGGAGTTCGTCGCGGGGAACCCACGCACGGGTCACCGGGTCGCGATAGACCGTGGCCGGCAGCGTGGCCTCCACCTCGGCCGGGGTGCAGCCGAGCAGCCCGGCCATGAAGTCGAGGTCCACCCGGCCGCGCCGGGCCAGGGACACCGTTACCGCCTCGTCGATGGTGGCGGCCTGCGGTACCGGTGTCGGGAAACCGACGCGCCGCCAGAGGATGGGCGCCTCGGCGACCTGTTCCGGGCGTGGCCTACAACCCCGCCGCGCGGCCTGGCGCTTGCTGATCGCCGGCCGGTAATCCTGTTCCAGGGCCAGGAGCAGGCCGGCCCGGGTCGGGTCCAGCAGCACGAGGCGCAGGTTGCCCGGGCGATGCAGCGGCCCGTGCCGCTTGCGATAGTCCTGGTAGGCCTCCCGCAGGGCGCGCCGCGGGCCGTCCAGGGTTTCCTCGGCGGGCGCAGCGCGTTCGCCGGCCACGAGCGCGGCGGCCGCCGCCCCGAGCGCGACGATGGCCCGCAGGCGGTCGTGCTCACGGGCGTTCAGCGGGCGGGGCGTGCCATCCGCTGCTAGGCGCTCGGTCACCTCTACGGCCAGGGGCATATCCGGGTCGTCGTCATCGGCCGTGGGCTCGCGCCGCCAGATACGCCCTGCATGGACGAGCAGCCCGCCGACCTCCGCGGCCTGCTCGGCCCCGCCGAAATCGCGGCCCTCCACAGGGCCGGTCAGGGGCGGCATGACGAGACCGCCAAGGACCTGCGCGAGATCCCGACCCAGCGCCGCCCAATCCACCACCCCGCGGACCTCGAGCAGGGTGCGCTCGCCACGCGAGCTTACGCCCTGCGTTCCCAGACAGTCGCCGGGCCGCTCCCGGAACCAGGCATTGACCTCGGCGGTGGCCTCGCCCTCTTCCACCGTGAGCCGGTCCCCATCAACCCAGCAAGCGCCCGTTCCGGGGGACTCCCGGCGCTGGAAGACCAGCAGGTCCACGGTCACGGCCGCGCCGGCAAAGAGATCCGACGGCAGCCGGCGCACCGCCAGCAGGTCCGCGAGGCTGGCGGCGAGCTGGCGGGCCTGCGCGCGCTTGCTGTCCAGGAAGCCATGGGACACCAGCAGCACGGCGAGCCCCCCGGGCTTGAGGGCATGCAGCGCGCGCAGCACGCAGTAATCGCGGATATTGAGGTCTGCCAGTTCCGGACGCTGGATGTCACCGATGGCCCAGCCGCCATAGGGCGGGTTGCCCACGGCCAGATCGAAGGTGCCGTCAGCGAGCCGGGCATGTTTCAGATCCGTGGTGCGGATGGTGGCCCCTGGAACGCTGTCTGCCGCGACGGCGGCGGCCAGGGGGTCGTTGTCGATGCCCACCAGGCGGCGCAGGCCCTGCCCCGCGAGCGGGCGCAGGAAGCGCCCGGTGCCGCAGCCGATATCGAGCGCCTTGCGCCCGGCCAGGGGGAGCCGGGTCACTGCGCCCATGATCGCCTCGACGAGGGGCGGGGGGGTGTAGTACGCGGTGAGCGTGGCGCGCTCGAGGCCCGCGGCGAGGTCGGGCGGGATCATGTCGTCCGGGAGGTCAGCCAGGGCGGCCTGCACGTCCGGGTCGGACCAGCCGGGGAAGTTGGCGAAGGCGGCCAGGTTCTGGTGGGCCAGGTAGGCCCCGAGGAAGTTCTGCAGCATGGCGGGCTCGCGGTGGGCTGTGGATGAGGATCGACCCTAGCCCGTGGCGGCAGGCCCGGCGCAGCGCCCGGAAACCGCCGCCCCCTGCCCTGCCCCACCGTTTTCGCCGTCGCGGGGCCGCTAGGCGCCCGCGGACCCGTGCGGCCCGCGCCGGTGGGTGGCGCGGGCGATCCTGTCGGGCCTAGCCTGCGAGGCGCTGGGCTGCCGCCTGGCTCAGGGCGCGCGGGTCGGCGTCTTTCGCGAGGTCCTGGGCCAGCGTGGCGAGCAGTGCGGCGGCCCGTCGGCGCCCCTGCAGCTCGGTCCCGTAGTGGCGGGCGTGGTCGAGGGCGGCGGCAGCGTCGGCCAGTCGCTCCTCCTCGATCGCCGCGATCGCCGTGGCCTTGGCGTCGCGCAGGAAGCGCTGGTCGCGCTCGATCTCCCGTTGCAGGTCGGCCTGGTACTCGTTGATCGTCCGGGTGTCCATCGCGTCGTTCCTCTTGCCGCAGTCGGCCTGTTGGTTGGGTGTCGATGCACCGTAGGCCCCGGGCGCCGCACCCGCCGGGCAGATGGAAATGGGGTTCAGGTTGGGCTCGCTCCCCTCCCCTGCCCGCCCGGGCCCGTCAACGGGCGCCGGAGAGCGGCGCAATCCGTCTCAGCCGTGGAACGATGTTCCACGGGGAACATGGCGTGGGCCGGAGCCCGCTAGAAGAAGTAGCCCTGGTTCGGGTCGCCGGGGGACGCGGGGAGGTCCCCATAGCGGGCCGCCGGGTCGAAGGAGAACTTGAGGGGTCGGGGCACGGTCCACGGCGCGCGCTGCCAGAACGCGTGGCGCGTAAGGAAGTTGGGCGGGCGCCCCTCGAAGGCCTCCAGGGGCTCGTCATAGCGGGCGAATGGCGTGCGGATGGTACCCCCGCCGATAAACGGCGCGATGGCATCGGCGACGGCGCGGTTGGGCACGTGCAGCGAGGATGCCACCAGCGGAAACCCCGGGTGTTCCGTGTGATAGACCCCGCTGGTGGTGCTCAGGAGGGACCCGACGAAAAAGAGATCGGTCGTGCCGAGGCCGTGGTCCTCCGGCAGGTTCATCGTCGCCAGGACGATCTCGGCGCGGTGCCCGCCGAAGACGCCGTAGCCTTCATAGGCCCGTTCCTCGATGGGCGGCCCGTCGGGGCGAAGCAGGTACACCGGGCGCTCGTGGGGCGTGCGGGAATAACGGTTGTTGATCGGTTCGTGGGTGTCGGCCGTGAGCCAGGAGTAGAAGCCCATGGGGGTGCCTCCGCGATGAGTGTCGGGGCACCCTAGCGGCGGCCGGGTCAGCCGTTGCGGGGGTGGGAAGGCGCCCTCCCCCATTCCCTGACCCGCGGCGGCCCGCTAGGGCCGGACTGGCAGGCGCGAAGACAGCTAACTGCTTGTTATACATAAAAAAACGCCCCGGCAGGGGTGGCGGGGCGGCAGGGTGGCAAAAATGGCAGTTTGGCGCGGATTTTTAAAATAAAATCCTTTTTTATCAGTGGGTTACGCTCGACATGCACCCGGGTGCACGGCCCCCTGTTCTGCCGGTCATTTCGCCAGCTTTTCGAGGGCGTTCAGCACGGCCTCAATGCCGTCGTCGTCCAGGCCGTAGGCGTCGATCTTGAGGCGACCGGGGGCGCCGCGCACCCGTCCGACCGCAAAGCGAGTCGTGCCATCGGCGGCTTTGATCTCCTGCTTGCCGCGGGTCTTCAGGCCGCCCTTCTCCACCTTTTTCGGTGAGGCCGCCGCGAGGAGCTCGGGCATGGAAGCGAACCGCTCGGGCGCCTTGGGCAGCCGTTGCAGGAGGGTGTCGTAATTGCCCGCCTCGCTGGCGAGCTTTGCCAGTCGCTCGGCGCCGCGCGCAGTAAGCAGCTGCGGCGACTCGAGCCGCTCGACAATCTCGGCGGGGATCTCGCTCATCGCCCGGTAGCCGCCCAACTTGTTGCGCGACAAGCGCAGGAGCTTTGCGATGGCCGTGTCCGTCAACGTCCCCTCCTCGGTCAGCTTGGCCACCAGCTGCCCTTTCTCCCAGGAGCTCAGGTCAGTGCGATCTTCGTTCTCGCTGATGGCCAGTGTCTGGCGATCCGCCGGAGTGAGCACCCCGGGCTCCTCCGGGACCCAGGCGATCAGCGGGAAACCGCCCTCCTCCCGGCGGCGCGCGTCAACGATGCTCGCCGCGAAGCGCCGGCGGGTCCCGTAGATGACCTCCCAGCGACCCGTGTCGGGGTTGCGGTCGGCAAGGGCCGGCTGCTGCTGGCCCTGCTCCTCGAAGCTCGCGACCAGGGCCTGGATGTCGGGGTCATCCTCTCGCAGCAGGGCCTGGGCGCGCGGGTTCTCCGGGGCGGGGTCCGTGAAATCCGGGTCCAGCAGCTTGAGCTTGCACATGAGGAGGCGGCCGGCCCCCGGGATCGACAGGCCGAAGCGCTCGGAGGGGCCGAGCTTGTTGACACCGCGCGGGAACTCGCGGGGCTCCGGCCCGCCTGCTGTGGCAGTGGCGCCCTTCTCCGCCGGCTTTCTCGGCACGGTCCGCGGAAGCGGCCCCCGATCGACCGTGTAGGCATCGGGATCGGCCGGCTTGGCCGGTGTGCGGAGGCCACGCATCAGGTCGCGCGTCTTGCTCTTCTTGGTGGTCATGCCTTGCTCCCCCTGGTGTCCGTTGCTCGCATGAAGTCAGTGCCGTGCGGCCAGAGCGGCGCGATGCCCCGCTCGAATATCTCCTCGAAAACCGCCCGGAAGTTGGCCACCGCATGGTTCCTGGCGGTGTTGCCGCAGGCCGGGTTGGTCGCGTTGACATCGAACGCCGTCCGCCGGAACAGCGTCAGGTTGCTCACCGCGGCGTCGTGCTTTTTGATCGGCGTGCTGAGTGCCCGGTCACCGAACGTCTCCTGGATCAGCGCCAGCACTTCCTGGCTGCCAAGACTCTGTGTGCCCTCCTGGCTGTACCGGGTCGGCAGGAAGAAAATCTCGGGCGACCGGACATCGATATCCAGCGTCTCGGCCAGGCGCTGGACACTCGCCAGCTGGTCGGCCACCAGCTCGTTGAACGCCACCGTCGACGCATAGTCCGTGATCTCCGTGGGAACGGGTGTCACGATCAGGTTGGCGGCCAACAGCAGGTTCGTTGTCAGGACCCCCAGGCTCGGCGTTCCATCGACGACCAGCACATCATAGTCAGCCGAGGCCGACGCCAGCAGCCGCTGGAGCCGCAGGAGCACATCCATGGCCTCCCTGTTGGTATCAGCGCCGTAGAGTTCGGTCGTCATCGACATCTCCACGGACGCAAGACCCAGGCAGGACGGAATGATCTGCATGTTCGGCAGGTAAGTCGGGCGGATCAGGTCTGCCGCACCGCTTTCATCACCCTGCACCAGCAGCGGCCCCAGCGTATCCTCGTCATGCACGTTGATATCCGGAAGGTGACCGCAGTTCAGGGTCAGTGACGCCTGGGGGTCCGCATCGACCAGCAGCACGCGCAGTCCGCGCTGGGCGCAGTAGGAGCCGAACCACCAGCTGGTGGTTGTTTTCCAGCAACCCCCTTTCTGGTTGGCGAAGGCCACGATCGCCGGCGGGTCGTCGGGATGCCGCCACGGGCGCGTCCCGAAGTGCGCCTGCAGTCCCATGACCTCGCTGAGCGTCGAGCCCAGCCGGCGGCCGTTATCGTCGCGAGGGGAGGGGAGGGCACCGCTGCGCTCCTCGGCATAGATTCGCTGGACGTTGGGCAGCCCGACCACCTCGGCAAGGTCATCCCCCCGGTAGCGCCGCTCCGGGATCGCGGCGTTGGCATTGACCGTGAGCGTATCGAGGACGCTGTACCCGTGGTGGTGAAACCGCCGGAGGCGATCGATCGCCTCGGAAAGATCCTGGCCCATGTGGCTCTCCTTCGTCCTGGCTGTTGGTGCTGGCCGTACACTAGCACGCCCGACACCGCAAGCTAACCAAAATCCACAGGAATAGAAAAAAACAGGGGTAGAAGTCGCGCGTGGCGCCTCACACCTCGGGAGCCGGCAACGAAAAAATTACGGGCGACGAAAAAAGGGGTGGGGAAGTCCCTCGGCACTCCTCACACTCGTGGCGCGGACAACGAAAAATCGGCAGGAACATAAAAAACAATGGTGGTAGTCTGCGCGTATGCCTCACACAGTTAGCGAAAGCAGGTCATTTGTGGCCAATTACTGAGCATCCCCGAGGAATTCGTGACGGCAAGGGCGAATGGCCTGCTTGAAAGGCCGCACTTCGAGAGAGAACACGGCCGGTTCGAGAGAGAAAGGTGGCATTACAAGAGAGAACACCGTGACATCGAGAGAGAACACCACCCGTTCAAGAGAGAATACCCCTCGATTGAGAGAGAACGCCCCTTTTGGAGCGAAAAAAAGTAATAACCACAGTCGGTTAGGTCCCTTTATGGTGTCCTATGGAAAATTATCAAGCTTACGTCCCTTTCTGTTTTTACCCCCAGGAAGCAAAAAGGGTGGTCCGGGAGTGATACAGCAACGCGCCCTCGGCCAGGCCCTCTACCGCAGGAAACCGCCAGTGAGGCGCGGGCAGGGGAGGGCGGACACATGAAAGGCCGCCTCGTGGTCTTCACGGTCGAAGACCGGGCAGATGCGGACCTCGCGCAACTACGGGCCAACGATTGCATCTCCCGACCCCTGCAGGAATTCTTGGCCACCATGACACGCCTGGCGGCCGATCACCCCAATCGCGAAGTCCGTCGCCCCCAGCTGGTCGCCGCCCTGAAAGAGCGGGGTCTCGCTCATAGCGCCGGTGCCATCTCCCGACACCTCAACACCCTGAAGACGCGCAAGGTTGCCGCCCCGCCCAGACTGCGGACCACCGCCGGCGAAACCGTGCAATACATCGAGATTACCCAGCTACTGCGACTCGACACCGGCGAAGACAGGCCGCGAAGAGCCCGGTGGAAGAAAACCGATATCCAGCGGCAGATGGAGCTCTGGAGTGAAGAGGGCGCGCTCCTCGAGGCCAGCGACGAGCAGCTCCCGATCACGCAGTCCCTGATGAGCATTCTTGATGCCGCCATGCTGTCCTCCCAGCGTGACCTCACCGGCGACAGGAAAGAGGTCATTAGCGTCTACCGGGTCAATCGAAACGAGCGCGTGAAAATCAGGACCTATACGGCGAGCAAGCAGGGGGCAGAGATCGCGCAGCTCTCGGACCTTCGCGTGGTCCGCGCCCTCAATGCCATGCTCCTCGACAAGCTCCGCGAGTTTCTGGGAGAGGAAAGCCAGCAGCGCAACTTTCGCAGCATTGCAGAAGCCATGGAACTGGCCGAAACCTACGCGGCCAGGCATTTCTTCTTCGATCTCTACGATGTCTGTCGACGGATCGGACTGAATCCGTGGCCCTCCAACCTCGAGATCGTCCGGGCCATCATTCACCGCCTGAAAGACACCACCTTCGCCGTCGATGCCACGGACTCCCCGACCTTCCAGAAGCGGTACCTGCCAGCGAGCAACAGCAGCCTAAAGGCCCACGTCGGCGAATACCGGTTCATTACCGAGTTCTACGCCGCCTCCGAGGAGGAAGTACGCAAGGATGGGCTGGTGCAGCACACCGAGCGCTTCTACTGGGTCCGCTTCAACGCGCTGCTCGTCGCAAACCTCCTTCTTGAGCGCCTGGTCTTCATCGGACACCCGGAACTCTTCTCGGAGGCCTCGGGAATGGCGCAGCGGCTCGCCAATTGGCTCAAGGCGTGGATCGGCGTCAACAAGCGCAGCGACCGCTCCAACGCCCTTCACCAGTACACCATCGATGAGCTGCACGAGCTCGTGCTGCCGCACGTCCGCCCGGACAACTTCGCCAGGGATTTCCTCAACCTCCTGCAGCGCCAGGTCGAGAACGGCAGCGGCCCCGCCCCGGAGAATGATGTCTGGGACGAGCAGCCGGGAAGCCGCGTCCGCGCCTGGTTGTACGGCTACTTCGTGGAGCTTCTCTGGGATGAGGATGAGGTGAAGCGCCACTGCCGCAAGCGAGGGCGCCGCGTAAAAGGCTGGAAGCGCTACCCGCTCGTCTCTATCTGGCGTGACCGCGACGACGAATACGTCGGGGACAACAGCACCTTCAACCGGCTGCAGGATGCTCGCATGGAGCCGCAGGGCGTGGGCAACACCGCCGAGCTGCAAAGTGTCAACGAGTGGGCCATGGGGAAAAACCCGATGCCGTTGATCGATACTGATGAGATCCGGGGTGATATCGATGGGCTCGAATGGCTCGAGTGGGTTCACGAAGCCTGGGGCGAGTTCCGCGAGCACCATGCGAAAGAGGGAACCATGGCGACCGAGGCCGGCCACGATAAAAACTGGATTGGATGGTGTAAGCGCCGCCGCCGCGCCGGGGTGGGCAGGAAACGTGGCCAGCGAGGCGATGAGGCGGGGGTGCGACAGACCACGCGCGCGCGATCAATATTCGACGACCTGAACGACGTATCCTGGGCGGGGGACGACGACTAGGCAACCCCTGCGCGGGACTCCGACCCTCGGGCGCGGGGCCGGTAGCGGACACAGCCTCGCAACGAGGTATAGCTGAAGGCCAGCGGCTGGAGCGCCAGCAGCCATTCTGCCTTGAGTGCAAAAGTGAGCAGCAGTGCGCCGTTCGCCACGCTGTACAGCACATGGGCCAGGAAGTGATGGTCCGTGCCATCTGCAATGAGCTTCGCCGCGGGAAGAGAGCAGGCGAGCGCTACACAAGCGAGCACCTGGGTCGGCGCGATGCCCGGCAACAGATCCACGGCTACGTCCTCCGAGGAACGCTGGCCAGCTGGTGGATGATGTCCCGCGCGGGCACCTTGCGGAGCGACGCCTCCAGGCGGCGCAGCATCAGGTCATAGGCCGGGATCCGGCGGGTCCGCGCGAACAGGCGGAGCGTGCGTACGGTCGCCGCCGCGCCGAGAACGCACGGCGTTAACAGGGTCTCACCGGCCCGGTAATGACGCTGCGCGGCCGGCAGCATCACGGGCGCACCGGTGAGCGAGGCGATGGCCCAGGGCCCACCCGCGTAGTCTTCACTGATCGCGGCCGCACTGCGGTAGACCGCGAGCACGAACCGATGCCGTTCGTCGCGGTGCTCGAGCCAGTCGATGAGCGCGGCCGATACCGGATGGATCGCATCCAGCGAGAGCGGCGGTATCGTTTCGGTGATTGGTGCGGCAGACAGATTGGCAGTCATGATCGTGCTTCTCCTGGGCAGGTTTCCCCATCAACTTAACCCTGGCGGCCATTGGCTGCTGGCCCGCCGGAAAGGACAGTGGGCCTCGGCCACGGCGACCACGCAAGGGGAGCGGTGCCGAATGCGGCACAGGTGCAGCAGATGGAAATCGCGCATTTCGCTGGCCGGCCGCTGGCGCGAGGCCGTGGTCTTGGCTACGATGAGCAAGCTTTGACCAGCGAGCAGCGCGACAATGATCACCGGACTCAACGCAGTCAGCGAGAAGATAGATGAGGCCTTCGGTCGTCCGCCGGCGTTCACCAGTCAGCCGCTGAGCCAGGCGGACATCAGTGTGCTTGACCGGATCTTCGGTGATGTCGGCTACGCGGTCTATGCGGACGATGAGATAAATCGCTCTGTAATCAAGAACTTCCTGATCAACGCGATACTCCAGGGACACCTTGAGGACGAGGGCCTGGAACTTGCGCTGGCCGCGGTGGCGACCCCGCAACACCGCTCGGAGATGGCGCTCAAGATGATTGTGCATGGCATCGGTGACGCGGAGGCACTCGTTCGCCAGGCGGCTGTCGAGTTCGAGATGGTGCCGGGCCAGGAAGAGCAGGCCGCCGAGCCGCGGCAGCTCCAGCGTGTCAAGTAACGCGGCGGTATGTCTCAGGTGACCGATATAGACCTATTTTTGGTGGTAGAACCTTCAAAAGGCTGTGCTAGTCTCAAGGCCGATAGAGGAAAAAGTGCCAAAGGCAAGCCTCTACACCAGCAGTAAGTTCGACCTAATTGGTACAAGGGGATGGAACATGGGCGGCAAGGATTCTCGCCAATCGGTGGAAGACCATAAGGATTTCTCAGAAACGGAAGCGTCGCGGTACATCACGATCGGCGGCAAGCGATGCGAGTTGGACCCCAAGGCGACGTACGTCATGCAGGACCGGCGCGGCCTCTGGTTCCAGGCAACACGTAAGCCGCGCATCTTCGATAACGACTGGACCCCGAACAAGGTTCCGCTGGTTGCCAAGACGGAGCAGGGCTTCGTCCGTGCCGTCCAGACGCCGGTCCGTCGTCCCTGGAAAGAAGCCGTCTTCCACGTGGGCGACGCTCAGGGCCGCGACATCGGCGACGAGTAACCCACTCCGCAAGCTGTTGGCCGCCTGGCTGCTGGCCAGCCTCGCGGCCTGCAACGGCGCCCCTGAAACCCCGCCCGCCTGGGCGCCCATGGTCACGTCCGGCGACGGGCGTGGCCCTTGGCTGCTGGTGACCTACCAGGGCCAGAAGCTCACCGTCCCCAAGGTCAGGCTCCTCGATGGCGACGTCTCGGATGCGACCGAGAGCGTCTTCGTCACCAACGAGGCTGCGCTGGTCCGGCGCTCGGGCCGGCCGGTCACTGACCGCGAAGGCGTCCCGCTTTTCTGGCACAAGAATGGAACGATCGTGAGGCAGGATGGATACCCCGTCGATGAGACGCTGATCCTGTCGCTGGGCCGGGCGCCACTCCCGGCCGGCACGGCGTTCCGCGTGGAGCGCCGCGGGGAGTTCACTCAGCCTGGCAGCCTGCTTGCTCCGGGGGCGGATAGCAGCAGGTCCTCGGCCGGCAGGTAGAGGCAGGGCTGTACGGGTTCCGGCGCGAGCCGGGACAGCGCATCCCGGTAGCGCTCGACCTGGTCATGGTGGGCGGCCCAGAGGCGTTCACCAAAGGCTGCGTCGCTTTCGCCATCGCGTCGCCGGTCCGTCTTGTACTCCACGAGATAGCGCACACCGTTCTCGACGAAGACCCGGTCGATCACGACCGAGCGCTCTTCGTCGACCAGCCAGAGCGGAAGCTCCGATGCGGCCTCCGGCCGCGTCTTGAGCACCCAGGTGCCATTGTCCCCGGCGCGCGCCGCGCGCACCGTGGCCACGACGCGGGCGGCGACATCCCGGGCCGCGAACGGCGGGACGCCCCGTGCTTCCAGCTGCCCCTGCCATTGAGATTCCAGGTCGACGATCCGGCTGTCCGGCCAGGCCTCGAGCCCGTCCCGGGCGATGAGCTGGAGGATCTCGTGGACCAGCGAACCCTCGGCCAGCGCCAGCGGCGGCTCCCAGGACATGGCCGGCGCCGCCTGCTCGCCGGCGATGATGCCTGCATAGTCCGCCAGGGGCTCGATGAGCCCCGTGGTGGCCACCGGGAGCATCCGGTGGGCGCGGCGGCGGAGTCCATCGTCGGCCGGGGCGCGATCGGCACCGGGGAGGTCGCGCGCGGGATGGATCTCTGCTCCCTCGCCGATCCGTGACCAGAGAAGCCCCATCAGGCGGCTCGCGCTCGGTGCCCGCAACTCGCCCTCGTCGGTGACGCCGAAGGACCCTGAAAGGTACAGCCGGCGCTTGGCGCGCGTGCAGGCCACGTAGAGCAGCCGGGCGCGCTCGAGCGCGGCGCGGCGCGCCTGCTGCGCCAGCAGGAAGCTGAGCAGGGGAGAGCGGTCGTCGCCGATGGCGGGCGCGGCGGACAACAGCGGATGCTGCGCACCATCGCCAGTCTCGTAGCGGTCCCAGACCAGCAGCGGTGTTTCCTGGCTGCGGGTCCGATTGTTAAGCGCGGGCAGGAAGACCGCATCGAACTGTAGCCCCTTGCTCTTGTGCATGGTCATTACCTGCACGGCCGGGCCGGACACTGGTGCAGGCCGCGAGTACAGGCCGGCCACGGCGCGCTGCAGATCCTCGTGGGTCGCGATGGCGTCCCCCTGCTCGCGCAGCAGGCCGATGAAACGGTTGGCGTGGGCAAGGTCCGCGGCCTCGTCGGCGACACTCGGGCCGTTCAGGGCCAGCCAGGCGCCCTCGACAAGCTGCGCCAGCGGCTTCCGCTCGCGATTCTGCAGGGTCTTGCCCAGGACCTGGGCGGCGCCGGCCAGGCGCTCGCGGTCGTCCCCCGAGAGGAGGTCGCCGGCAAGGGCCGCGCGCATGCGCCCCCATACCGTCTTGCCCTTGCCGCCCTGCATCACCTGCCGAAGCGCCTCCAGCGGCAGACCGACGAGCGGGCCGTGGAGCACCGCGAGCCACTCCGTCTGGTTGGCCGGGTTGAGGATGGCGCTGGTCAGTGCCGAGAGGTCGCGGATCACGGGCAGGTCCGCCAGCGGGTCGATATCGATGGCCTGGTAGGGGAGGTCGTGCGCCTGCAGGGCTGCCAGCACGGGCCGCAGGTGGTTGCGCTGCTCGACCAGCACCGCGACGCTCGCGTCCGGGCTGTCCTTCCAGACCGCCCGGATCTCCTCGGCGATCCAGCGGGCTTCGTCGGCGCCCTCGGTGGCCTCATCGAAGCAGTGACAGCTGACGGCAGCGCCAGCGGCCGCGCCCTGGAAGGGGCGGGCGGGGCGATAGGGCGTGATGCCGAGGTTGCTGTCCGCCGTCGCCGGGAAGACGTCGGCGAAAGTGTCGTTGACCCATTCCACGAGCTGCGCGGCCGAGCGGAAGTTGTCCGTCAGGTGCAGGCACTCGAAGGTCAGCCCGCCGATACCGCCACTTTCAGCCTGCAGGAACAGCCCGACGTTCGAGCCCCGGAAGCCGTAGATGGACTGCATGGGGTCACCCACAAGGAAGACCGTGCGGCCGTCACCCGGGGTCCAGTCCCGGGTGATGCTTGCCAGCAGCGCGACCTGTGCCTCGTTCGTGTCCTGGAATTCGTCAAAGAGCACGTGGCGCAGCTGGGTATCGAGTACCACCGCAAGGTCCGTGGGGGTGTCCTCGCTGCCCAGCACCCGGCGCGCCGCCGTCGCCACCTCGACGTGGTCGACCCCGCCCAGCTCCTGGAAGGCCAGCAGCAGCCTGCCGGCGAGCACCGGCAGCAGTACCAGCAGGGCCTCGATAAGCCGGACCTCCGTCTCGCCGTAGCGGGCCGGCGGCAGGGCGCCCAGGGACTGGATCGCCCCCAGCGCGACCCCGTCGTCCGCCAGGGCCTCGAGCAGGTCCTTGAAGGCGGCCTTGGCAGCGCGCCGCGCGTCCGCCATCGCCTTGTCCTTGGTGCCCGAAGGCGCCGGGAAGCCCTCGCGGGCGCCACCCTGGCGACGAAGATCACCCGTCTGCGTGGTCAGCCATCCCGCCAGTGATTCCCACGGGAAGTCGTCAGCGGTGGGGGAGGGGAGGGTGCCCGCCTCGGCCAATGCCGCCAGGGCCTGGCCGTAAATGCCCGGGTCGTCCTGGGAGGCGACCCATTGCGCGCTCGCGACCAGTGCGCTGGCGTGCGGGGCCAGCGCCTCCCGGCAACGGCTGATCAGGTCGCGGCGGACCGAAAGCAGGCTGCCCTCAAGCTCCGCGCGCAGGCCCGAACGATTGCGATGCGCGAGAATGATCGGCAGCCATTGCTCCCGACGGCCGAGCAGCGCCACCAGAAGCGCCTCCGCCCGGTCGAAGCGCATGTCGAGGTGCGACAGCAGGGCCTCGACCTGCTGAGCGTGCTCTGCATCGCCCTCGAGGTCCCGCAGGATGGCCCGGGCCGCAGCGCGGTAGGCGACCGTGGGGTCGTCGAGCACGGTGGACGTTCCGACGGTTCCCGCCAGCGGTGCCCGGCGCACCAGCGAGCCGCAGAACGCGTCGATGGTCTTGATGTTGAGCCGATGGGGGTTGTCCACCAGCTGCCAGCCCCGCGCCTCATCCTGCGCGGCAGCCTTGCGGGCCAGTTCCCAGGCCTCCCGCGCCAGCGGGTCAGAGGGCGCCTCGCCGCGCCCGGCCATCAGCGCATCGACGATCCGCGCAAGCAGCTCCCCCGTGGCTTTCAGGGTGAAGGTGGCCACGAGGATCTCCTCGGGCTCGTTCACGGTCGCCAGCAGGGCGAGGACCCGGCGGACCAGGACCTCTGTCTTGCCGGAGCCGGCCGGGGCCGTGACCAGGAACGAGCGCTGAGTGTCCAGCGCCCGGGTGCGTTGCTCGTGATCGGATGCGTTCATGGTGTCCTCCTGTTCATTGTGCTCACGCTAACGCGCGGCGGGACGCGGCGTGCGCAGACGGGAAACGCCGGCTCAGGTCCGCCGGCCGGCGCTGCCCGGACCGCGGCGAACCCGGCAGAGGTTCGCAAGGTGGCAGCGGCTGCAGGTGTCGTGCGCGACAGGATCGACCCGGCTGTCGCCCCCCATGAAATTCCCGGCCAGTCCCTCGAGGGCGCCACGCCAGGCATCGACCTGGGCGCCCCAGTCGGCCTCGAAGCCGGCGCGGGCGCCCAGGGTGGCCGGGGTCTTCACGCCCTCGGCCAACCCGTCACGCGAGCCTGCGCCACTGATCCCGGACCCGTCCGCGCGGAGGGTGCCGTAGGCGACGGCATCGACCGGGGTGTCGTCGGCGATCACATACAGGGGCATCTGCGGTTCCGGCGGGCGCTCGCCGGTCCAGTCCCCGACACGGGCCCTGCCGGTCTTGTAGTCAAGGACCATGCGCTCGCCGCTGGCCAACGTATCCACCCGGTCGCGTTTCAGGCGCAGCGGCAGGCCCGCGAGGGTGACCCGCAGCTCGGTTTCGAGGCTTTCAACCTTGAAGTCGGGGCGCTCGGCCTCGATCGCCAGCCAGTCCTCGATGATCGCGCGCATGCGCGCCGTTTCCAGGCGCCGCAGGCGGGGGCCCATCCTCTCCTCGCGCAGGGCGAGCCACTGGAACGCATGGGCGATCGCCCGCTCGATGGCCTCCCCACGGGCTGGATCGCTGAGCGCCCGCAGTCGGCGGGAGCTGCGAAGCTCGCTCCAGAGCTGGTCGAGAGCCAGGTGCATGAGCTGCCCCCGCTCGATATGGGTCAGGCCCAGCGCGGGCTCCGGCAGCGGTTCTGCGCGCAGGCGGAATCGAGCAAAGGCCTGGAACGGACAGGCGGCCTGCGCCTTGAGGAGACCCGTGCCGCCGCGCACCCGGGCGACCTCGTCGGCCCCGACCGGGGCGGCGCCCAGCGGGAAGCTGTCCGGCTCCACCCGTCCGCGCAGCAGCTCCTCGATCGGCTGGTCGTCCGGGAGCACCTCGCCGAGACTCAGGCGCTCAAGGCCCTGCAGCAGCCGAGAAGGGCGCAGTTCCCGGTCCCCATCCCATTGCGCGTGGGAAAAGATCACCGTGTCTGCGCTGGCAGCGAAGCGCTCGGCCAGCTGGCGGCAATAGTCCAGTTCCCGGGCCGCGCAGGCGTGGGGGAAGCCGTAGTTGCGCTGCAGGCCCGAGGACAGCAGCGGGTTTGGCGATGCCGCCGGCGGGAAGAGGTCATCGTTGAAGTCAACGACCCACAGGCGATCGAAGTGCAGGCCGGCGCCCTCGAGCGCGCCGAGGATCTGCACCGGGCTGTCCTTGGTCTGCGGCTGGAACACCCGCGCGTGCGCCGCCTGGCTGAAGAGCGCCAGGGCGCCGCTGCGGGTCGTCGGCCCGGCCAGGGCGTCGAGCCCGGTGGTTTCAGCCATGAGTGCCTGCAGAGCCTGCACGGCCTGGTATTCCTCGGAATCGATGGGGCGCTCGCCCGGCCAGCCGAGGGTGTCGAGGCAGGCCATGAAGTGCCTGGCCCACTGGCTCGGCAGCTGGCGCCCGGGCGTATTGCGCACGGTGCCCAGGTAGGACTCGGCCCGCGACCGCAGGTCCGGGGTGGTGTCGGCGGCGACGACCAGGGTCACGGCGTCGACGGGCGCATCCAGCCAGCCATCGAGGCGCGTGGCCAATCCCGCGCGCGCCTCGAGCTCGGCCTCGGCGCCGCCAAGGAAGGGCGAGCGCACCAGCTGCGCCAGTTCCGCTGCCGGCACGGTGTCGCTCGCCGGCAGGGACAGCGCACGAATCGCCGCCCGCACGATGGGCACCTCCGACAGCGGGGTGCCCATGGAGACATTGAAGCCTGGGGTCCGGCGAGGGGTCGATGGCAGCAGGGCGTCCGGCTCGAAGACGCGCTGGAAGGCGGCAATGATCGTCTCCCGGTCGTCCGCCAGGGACGGACAGATGATGCCGATTGTCGCGTCGGGCGCTTCGCGCAGCTGCTCGCGCGCCCAGCGCGCGGCGAGCGCGTACTGCGCCTCCCGCTCGGGCACGGCCACGGTGCGCGCCCGGTCGACGGGGGCGTGGGTGCCGAGTTCCTGCACGGTGGCGCCCCGGTCGCGGAGACGCTGGATGAGAGCGGCATGCAGGGGAGGCATGTCGTCGAAGGCGAACAGGAACAGGTGAGAGGGGACGGGGATTTCGCCGCCGGCGATGGTGCGCAGGAGCACCCGCGCGGCCTGCGCCGGTGTGACCCAGCGCTGCTCTTCCAGTGCCTCATCGACCCTGGCTTTCCATTTCAGGAAGGTTTCGGCCTCGACGGTCTCGGTGGTCAGTTCGCCGTCCGGGACCAGGTGGAGGTCGAGGCGCGCGTGGGCTTCTGCCGCGAGGGAGATCAGGCGGCGCTGCTGGACCAGGCTCGGGAACCGGGGGCCGTCGGCGATGGCCGAGCGCCAGAGGAAGGACAGCTGGAGCTCGGTGGCCATGCGCCAGTCGTCGACGGAGGGGACACCTGCGATCGCAGCCTCGTTCCACAGCGTCTCGATGAATGTGGGCATGGCGAGAATCGTGGGCGGCTGCCAGACTGGGTGCCCCTGTTCGCCGGCCCGCCGGCCGAGGGCCACGGTCAGTCGGCGCGCGATGCGCTGGTTGGGCGTGAGGATGGTGTACCGGGTGCCCTCGGGCAGGGCATCCAGGGCGCTGTAGTCGATGAGCTGGGCGGTCACGTTGCGGTTCCTTTTGCACGGGCTGTGCAGGGAACCTAGCGGTGGACGGTATGGCCTGCCGGCGCGAGGGAAACGCCCCGCGCGTTGCGGGGCAGCCGTCGGGGTTTAGGGGGCCTTGCGATCCTGCCGGGCGCGGGCGGCAGTAGTGGGCTTGCGCCGGCGTTTCGCACGCTTGCGGGCCGCCCGCTGGGCCGCTTCATGGTCCCGGATTTCCTTCCAGTTGCTGCACGGGCGCCCCCACCGGATCTCGCCGAGCCGCGGCGGTGCGCCGTGGCGGCTGGTTCGGCCGTTGCCTGGGATGAGCAGGCAGATCGCCATCAGTATGGCGGGGCCAATCCAGGGCCATAGCGCGAGCAGGACCCATAGCCCGGACAGCCCGATGTCGTGCAGGCGGCGTGCGGCGAGCGTGATCATCGGTGCCCAGACGAACCCGAAGACGATCACGCGCTGCACCCCGGTGGGGTGGAAAAGGAAGGTGAGGTCGGTAAAGGGCACGCCCGGGGGCGCCATCCACATGGAGCAGACCAGTACTGCCAGCCCGATGTTCAGCGGGAACAGGAGCAGCAGGAAGAGCCAGGCCTCCTTGACTGAGGAGCGGCCCTCCGGCGAGAAGGGGCGGGTGAGCAGCGGGCCCAGGGCGTAGAGGAGCCGCCCCGGACGAGATCCCTGGTACTCGAACGCGATCATGGGTGGCGGTCTCCCTGGAGCAGTGTGCTGGCGACCAGGACGCCGCCCACGAGCAGGGCGGTCGGCCCGTGCCCGCCGCCTGCGAGAACACCGGCCCCGATACCGCCCATGACCTGTAGCCCGCGCGCGATAGCGTGCGCGCGCAGCCACGGCACGCGGCCGCACTCCGCCAGCAGAAGCAGGGCCATCAGGCCGCCGCTGGTCATCACGGCCGCGGTGACGCTGCCCGGTGCCACCTGGAGCGCGATCGTGCCGCAGCCGAGGATCTCGAGCGCGGTAGGGAGCGCCGGTCGCCGCGTTGGCGCCGGTCCCGCCAGTTGTCCTGCAATGCCGCCCATCGTGCGTCGTCCTCTGGCTGGGTGCCTGCGACCAGTATAAGGGGCGGGCACCGGCCGCCGCGCGCCAAAACCCGCGTTTTCGGCGGCAATCCCGGTTTTTCCAGGCGGCGGTGCGGTCGAGGAGGGCGCGAGCGCCTTACGCGGTGGGCCAGGGCTCCAGCGCGGCGTCGCGCCGGAGGTAGAGCGGATGCCGGGGCTGGCCGCCCTTGGTGGTCCCCAGGCAGAACAGCGGCGTGCCGGCGGCGAGCGCCTGGAAGCGGGCCACGCGATCCGGTTGCGCATGCAGGCCCCAGGCGCAGACGACGGTGGTGGCGACGGATAGCAGGCGGCGGAGCCAGCGGTCGTTGTCCGGCCCGATGGCGGCCCGGTAGTCGGCGCGCAGGGCCCTGGGGTTGGTTGCCCGCAGGGCATACAGGTTGCCCACAACGAGGTCCGTGTGGCCCCAGGTCCGCGCGAAGCTCAGGCAGCGGCGGATGGTCGGGTCGTCCTGGTCCGCGTCGGCGGTCGACGGGTTGAGCATGACGAACAGCACGGGCGACCGCTCGGCAGGGTTCTCCTCGAGGCGCCGGGAGAGCTGGTAGCGATAACGTCCGCAGGCGCTAATGCGAGCAGAGCGTTGGCGCATGGTCCTTCCCTTCGGCTGCGGCATCGTGCGGGTCGCTCTCGGCGAGGCGGTCCCGGAGGCAGGCGATGCACCGGTTCGCCCGGTCCAGCTCCCGTCGCAGGCGCTGGACCTCTGCGCCCAGGCAGGCTGCCTCCATGGCGCGGCGCTCCGCCGATGTTTTGTGATCGGCGAGCTGCCGCTCCAGGCAGGCTCGCTCCGCATCGGGAGTGCGGTGCTTGTCGTTCCTGGTGTTCAACACGGCGTTCTCCTCTTTCGGGGTCGAGCTCAGAACATAACGCCCCAGACAAAGCCCATGAGCGCCGCGAGAAAACCGCCGGCGAGGGCGGCCAGATAGCGGCGGCCGGCGAGCATGCCCGCGGCGTAGACGCCGGTCGCGGTGACCAGCTGCCAGAGTCCGGCACCGCTCCGGCTGTCACCGAGTTCCCGCCGGGCGAGGATCGCGGCGGCCACGGCGATGAGGGCGGCGGCGATCACCAGGGCAAGGGCCAGCAGGTACCGCCCGTCCCGTGTCTCGAGATAGTCGCCGAGGAGGCTGCCCTGCAGGCGCTGGCGCAGGTAGCTGCGGCGCAGGTCCTCGGGCGGCGGCGGGAGAGCGCGTTCGCCGGTGTCGGGGCCGGTGTAGTCGGGGTCAGCTGGCATGGCGTTCCTGCCCGGCAGTCTGGTTAGGGGTCAGTCGCTGCCCGGAGCCGCTTGCGGCCAGGTAAGCGTTGGCCGTATGCACGTCGAGCAGCGGCGGCAGGCGGCGCAGTGCCGAGGGATCGCCCTCGCAGGCCTTGGCGATGCAGGCGCTGAGGTGCAGGTTCGCCTCGTAGACGAAGTGGCTGGCCTGGTCGTGTTTGCCCAGGCCGACGTCGGAGAGTGAGCGCCCGTAACAGCCGCGGGTGGCGATGGCGAGGTCTCTGTCGTGCGGCGTGATCAGGATCAGGCGCTCCTGGGCGCGGGTCATGCCGACGTAGAACAGGCGGCGCTCGGCCTCCATGTCGAGGGCGACACCCTCCCGCACATAGGGGAAGGAGGCGTCACTGAGGTCGGGCATGATCACCGTGGGCCACTCCAGGCCTTTGCTGCGATGGACGCTGGTCAGGAGCACGGCGTCATCGTCTTCGCTCATGGGCTCGCGGCCGGCGAGGGTGTCGATATGGGCGCGGACCTCGCTGCAGTCGCCGCCGTGTGCCACGCAGAAGCGCTGGACGGCCTCAAGGCGCTCCCGGTCCTCCTTGCCCACCCGTGGGCGGGGTGCGTCTTCCTTCACCCGGTGGAGGCAGTCGGTTTCCTGCAGGAAGTAACCCAGGAGGCGTGCCGTATCACGTTCCGTGGTGGCGATGAGGCGTTCGAGAAGGGGGCGCTTCTCCGCCAGGCGTCCGCGGTAGGTCTCCTTGACCTGCAGAAGGGTATTGTCGAAGGCCGGGCCAAGCTGCTGCGGATTCCGCACGATGCGCGCGGCAAGGTCCCGCAGCAGGTGGTGGGCGACGCCGGGGTGCGGCAGCATGAGAAACCGCAGCAGGGCCTCTACCTGGTCCTGGACGGGCAGCGTCCAGAGGCTGTCGTCGGCCAGTCGGAGCACCGCCAGCAGGCCTTCGGTGTGCCGGTGATGGAGCACCGACTCGCCGCCCTCGAAGCGATAGGGGATGCGCTCCTCGAGGAGCTGCAGTTCGATGGTGCTGGCGGCCGAGAAGACGCGGACGAGGATTGCGGTGTCCCGCAGGGGTTTGCCCTGGCGCTGCTGCTCAAGCAGGTGGCGGATCAGCGGCCGCTCATGGGTTCGGGTAGCCGCCGTGGGGCTGTCCATCCACAGGTCGATCCGGGATGCCGGGTTGCCCTCGCCGGCAACGTTCAGCTTGGGGACCCGCGCCTGGTTGTGGCGGATCACGTGGTTGGCCGCAGCGGCGATGGCATGGCCGTAGCGAAAGGTGCGGGTGAGCTTGAAGTCCAGCGGGTCCGGATACAGCTGGTCGAAGCCATTGATGAGGAAGGACGGGGTGGCGCCGCGGAACTCGTAGATGGTCTGGTCGTCGTCGCCCACGGCGGTGACCCAGGCCCGTGACCCCGCCACCTGATGCAGCATCACCTGGCTGATCGGGTTGATATCCTGGCACTCATCGACGATGACGTAGTCGACGCGGTTGGTGACGAGCGCGAGCGCCTCGGGATTGTCGCGCATGAGCGTGACCGGCTCGTAGATCAGGTCGGAGTAAAAGCGCAGCCCCTCGCGGTGCATCATCGCCTCCAGCGCTGGATAGGCGGTCAGGAACGCGCGCAGGCTGTCGCTCATGCCCCGGCTGGCGAAGCACTCCTCGGGGCTGTGCAGGTCGGACTTGACCACATCGTGAAACCCGAGCAGCTCCTCCGGGATGCCCGGTCGGAACGGGTTGCATGGGTGTCCCTGGGGCTCGCCGAGGACTTCGAGCAGGCAGTCGCGGGCCAGTTTTTCCGCCCACCCGTCGCTGTCTACGAGGCGGCGCTTTGACAGCATGCGGGCCTTGATGAAGCGCTGGCACAGCTGAAAGCCCAGGCTGTGAAACGTGCGCACCCGGGGCTGGGGTTCGTCGCCGGGGATGTAGCGCTTGACCTTCATCTCGAAGTCGAGCCGGGCGGCCCGGTTGAACATGATCACCAGCACGCGGGACAGATTGACCCCCTCCTGCGCCATCCACAGCAGGCGCTGCACCATCGTGGTCGATTTGCCGGCGCCGGCCACCGCCACCACCTTCATGTGCCGGTCGAGGGGCGCCTGGATGATCGCCTGCTGTTCATCGGTTGCACGTTGCATGCGTTGAACGATGGGCGAGGCCTTCGGGTCCCGCAAGATGGCCGAGGCACTATCGGCGCTTTTTTCTGCGCTTTTCCGCCTGGACGCGTTCCGGGCCGATCAGGGCGGTTTTAGACTGCGCGCAGGCCTCGATGAAAAGGATGGGATAGATGGGCAAAGCGGTAACCATGACGCGGCGGGGCGCTAGGTTCGCGTTCGATGTCTTCTTCCTGGACCAGGCGACGCTGCAGACGCTGCCATCGGAATCCCACCTCGGGGCGACCTACGCGGACCTGCTGCGCAATCGGGTGGATCCCGCGCCCTTCCGGCACATCGAGGATCCGGCGGAGCGCGAGGCGGCCATCGATGCGTCGCGGATGCGTCGCCGCCTGCGGGCGGCCGTGCTGCTGTTTCGCAACGAGGCCTATCACCGTGTGGCGCGGCTGGAAGCGCCGTCGTTGTACTCGCTCCAGCAGTGGACGCGCTCGCGTGGCGAGCCCTGGTGGGCGGTCGCCGGCTTACCTGGTGAGGTCGTCGGGGAGCCCGGCCGCAGTCTCGGCACCTTCGATATCATCTACGAGGGCGATCAGCCCTACCTTGTGATGCCGCTGGGCCTGATCGACATGCGCATGGGCACCTATCTCACCCCCGCAGGTGAGGCGTCCGCTGCGGCCGGCTAACAGCGCCCCAGCACCGCGATACAGGCGACCGCCGGGTCGTTTTCGACCGTGATGCGATGGTGGTACGTGGTGGCTACGTCGCCCGCCGGGCCAAGACCTATCTCCCCGGTAATCCCCCCCGATCCGGACGCATCCTCATCGACCGCATAGTCGAGGAAAACACGATACCCGGCCAGGCGCGCCGCGATCATATCGACCCGCTCATCAAAGGGAAGTCCAAAAGCCTGCTTGAACGCGGCGAATACCCGCCGTCGGTGGGCCGGTACCTCGTCAGGGGTCAACGTGCTGCGTCCATTGAGCTCGACGAACGAGAACAGCGAGTCGAAGGGGCTGAAGCCCACCTCCATGCGATGGATCTTCAACCCGAAGACCTCGAAGTCGGCCGGTATCGAGAGGTCGCCGTTGTCTCTAAGCGACGCAACACGATCCGAGGCGTCGAAGGCCTCGTCCCGTGTCATTCCTCGAGCCAGGCGCCAGGGAAACGCCTCAAAGCCTGGCAGGGCGGCGAGCGGGGTGAGGATCGCGAGTCGGGGCTTCGCCTCCGTGGCAATGGCAAGCCCTTCATTCCGGCCGCCATCGTGTTGAAGTGGAACCTCTACGGCGCTTTCAAGCCAATCATCCCAGCTGCCATAGTGGCTCGGTCCGGTGTAGCGTGTTGGCAAGTGCTGGGACAGCGCCTTTCCTTGCGCCACGCGGTCGTGCTGTTCTGTTCCGGGAGAGGCGGTGCCGGGTGCCGTGGGCTCGGTCCCCGGCGCCTCGCGCATCTCCCAGTACCACAGCCAACTTGCCCCGCCTCCAATGACGGAGGCAATGAGGGGCACGAGGACCCTCTCAAAGACCCTCCCAGCTAACCATTTACCCGCCATCGATCGCGTGCCTCCCTGGTGCCCAGCGTGCCGTCTCGCCGGGGTCCTCAACGAGGGTAGGTCGGCAAGCGACGCCTCGGCAAGACGCCCGGCTAGCGATCCGCGCTGGACGTTGCCCGCTCCGGCAGGACGTAGCGGTCCCTGCGCCGCTCGAGGATGCCCTGGTCGGCCAGCTCCTCGCAGTACTGCCGCACGGCCCTGGCCGGGAGCGGGATCATCGCGAGATCGGCGGGGGGGAGCTCGGGCACCGCGCCCGGGGGCAGGACCTCGCAGTGGTCCTCGACGTGGGCCAGGCTCAGGCCGAGATCCGTGAGTCGCTGAAGGGCCGAGCTCTGGCGGGCGTGCGTCACCAGCGACCGGATATCCACCGGCCACGGCGACGCCTGGAGTGCCTCCCACACGGCGTGCTGCCACACCGGGTGATAGGACCGGAAGGCCAGCGCGTCCGGCACAGACACGTCCAGCTCGGGTGGCACGCCGCCGTGGGCCTCCAGCAGTTCCCCGTACAAGCCCCGGGTAAGCGCCCCGGGTCCGCCGCCGGCGTGGAAGTCCTCACGCAGGGCCTGCCGTGCCCTTTCCCGGATTGCGGGAACGCGGTAGGCCGCGAGGAAATCCCGGGCGGCATTCACCCGGTCCTTGCGGGCGTCCTTCGGCCCGTGCAGGTAGCGAGCCGAACCGCCCTTTGGCCACGTTCGTGACGGGAGTGCCGGGGCTGGCCTGCGAGACGCGGCCGCCACCGACTCCCGGAATGCCTCCATCTCATCGTCGTAGCGATGGCAGACGATCCATCTGCGCGCGGCCTGCTTCAGGATGAAGTCGTCCAGGTCCTTGCGGGTCTTGAGGGCGTGGTTGAGCAGGTGCGACCGCAGGGAGACCTCGACGGTTTCCAGGCCGAGGGTCTCGAGCAGCTCGCGCTTTTCTTCCTCGACGCGGTGAGCGACATGCACCTCGATGGCGACCTGGTGGCCATCGCTGCAGTCCATCAGCACGTCGGGTCGGACCGTGCGGTCGGCGACCTTCAGGGACACCTCTGTGCGTCCGCCGTGGTTGCCCACGGTCACTGCGCCCTTGTGAAAGTCCTTCGTGCGCTCCTGCCCGTTGGGCGGGTAATACGATACGGCAGCCTTGAACGCGGGCAGGGCGAGGGTCGGGGCGCGCGCGATGAGCGCTTTCGCGTACTGGTGCAGCGCGGTCTCTTCGCCGCAGGGGGTGTCGCGCGAAGCGTGGCGGAAATAGCTGGCGACCTGCCGGGTCTCCGGGTTGAGGTTGCAGGCCTGGACCGGTGCCCGGCAGCCGGGATCCGGGCAGAGGCAGTGCGCATAGCCGGCGGCCACGTCATCAATGTGGACGATCTCGTCGCTCTGGGCATCCAGCGCCAGCCGGAAGCCGGGACTGCTCATTGGTCGCTGTTCCCCGTGGTCTGTGTGCCTACGATAGCGCGGTGGCGTCCGGTCGTCGTGCGCCCGGGAAGCATCCCTCTGGCCATCTTGTCCAGCCAGTGCTGTCGCTGCTGCGACCCGTCTTATCAATTCTATAGCCGAAGGCTCGTTACTGCGTAGCAGACTGCGACCCACTTACCGGAATCCAACTTACGACCCGGTGGCGCCTGGGTGGAGGGGATTTATCCACAGCGGCGGGGTGGTCGGTGTAAGACCGGGGCGGATCGTGGTGTGCACCGGGGTGCCTGGCCGTGGCGGATGCCCGCGGCGGGGGTGTTTCGTGTCGCCGCGCGGGGTCGAGCGGGAGGGGAGGGTGAGCGGGGGCCCGGCGTGGGTTACGCCGTCAGGCCGAAGTCGCGGTCGGTGAGTTGTCGGGCGACGATCTGGATCCGTTCGAGGGACCAGCGTTCATCGGGTGGTGGGTCGTCGAGGTAGTGGCGCAGTGCCAGGCGCACGAGGTGGTCGTGGTGGCACAGGGCGTAGGTGCGGGAGTCCCGCAGTCGGCGTCGTGTCTGATCGCTGGCGGTGAACCGGGCGGCCAGGCCGAGGCGGCGGGCGGCACGGGGGGAGAGAATCCGGCGCCGCTCGGGGGCGACGGGGCGGGGTGCGCCGGTTGCCTGCAGGGCGCGCTCGATGCGCCCCTGTTTCTTGCGGGCCGCGGTCTGGACCCGGCGCCAGAGTCGGTCCCCACCGAGTTCGCGGAAGAAGCGCGGGGTCAGCTGCCGCAAGGCGGGCGCGGCCTCCCAGGCGCCGTCGGCGCGTCGGCTGCGGGATTGGTGTGAGCGCAGGTAGCCCGCCTGGCGGAAGGCGGTGAAGGCCGCCTGCACGCGCGCGGGGGACAGTCGAGTGGGGCCTGTGGCCCAGGCGCTGGCGTCGCGGGAGATGGCGCGGGCGAGGTAGCGGATGTCCGGGGCGACCAGGGCGCCCTTGACGGGTCCGGCGCAGTAGCCGGACTCGAGCTGGAACCATTTGATGCAGAGATAGGAGAGGAGGGCAAGGCCGGCCTCCCGGGCTTCCGAGCGGCGTCGGCGACTGCGATTCCGCGGCTGTTGCCAGGACGGCAGGAGTGTCGGGTCGTCATAGGCCTGCTCGAGGCGGGCGAGGATCTGGCCGATGACCGGCGGGTGGCCGTCGGGGCCGCGGCGCACGAGGTTGCCACACAGGCGAGGCGCACGGGCGTTGTGGCCGCAGCGGTTCCCCCGCCGGCACTCCCCGTCGCGCTCCTGTCCTGTTGTTCCGTGCTGTTGCATGCGCCCCCCGGAATCTCGTCTTTTTTCGGGGCACAGGAATTGACACGAGGGCCAGAGAGCTTAGACTTTCTCTCAGTGGCCGCCCGTCCCGGCGCCCGGGCCCCCGTCTCGCTGGTATCTCGCCAAAGAAACTGCAGCGATCGGGGGTTTTCTTTATCCGGCCTTTGGGTCGTGGGGCGCCGGCTTCTCCCCGCTATGTTCTAGTCTGCTAATGCATCCTCGCGTTGATCGTGCGTTGCGCGGCCTGGCGCGCGGCGAGCCCTGCCCGTACCGCTCGGGGCATCCGGGCGGCGGGTCGGGCTGGCAGGAAGAAGATCCGATTGTTGTCCTTGGCCTTTCCGTGGCGACATCGTTGTTCTTGTGTGGGTACCTCTGGTGTCCGTCGCGCGGAGCTGCGGCGGTTTGAGCGTATTAGTGCCGGCGTTGCCGGAGGGCGACGAGGGACGGAATCATCGGGGTGCTGCGACTCAGGCTTGAGCCGCGAGCGGCGTGATGATGTACACGTCGGGTTCGGCGCCGAATTCGAGCTGCAGGGGCAGCCCGTCGATCGCCTGGAGCAGGAACTCCTCGGCGGTCGTTGCCGTGATGATCCGCGGCGGATCGACGAAGAAGTCGGGCCCCTCCCAGATCACGGTCAGGTCGGGCACGCGGCGCATCACGTCCATGACCGCGCGCTTGAGGCTGCCTTCGGGGATCACGGCGGCGACATTGCTGCCGTCCACGGTCGGCCCGGTCAGGGCGGCGACGACGCGCTCCCGGCTGGCCAGTGCGGCCTGGAAGCCCTCCTGATCGAGGGCGACGGCGCCGTCCTCGAGGGACTGGTCGCCGCGCAGGAGCACCTGGCGCCGGTACAGTTCTGTGAGTTGCGCCTCGGATAGGACGAGCCGGCCGCCTTGGGAGAGCCGGTACTTCTCGCCGGCCAGGCATACCACGTCATCCCCGGGGCGGGCTGCGGTCTCGCCGGCGAAGGGGCTGCGTACGGAGTCCCAGAGGCGGGACAGCACGTTGTCGGCCTGGGCGAGTCCCGGCAGGAGCGCCAGGGAGAGCAGGGTTGCGGTCTTCAGGGAGCGCTGCTGTCGCATGCTCTCGTCTCCTTCGTCTCGGTAGTCGTTCAGCCGGGCCGGGGCGTGCTGCCCGGCGCCGGTGTGGCGTCGACCGGCGCGATGGCGCCGGGCTGGTCGGCCAGGTAAAGCCGGGTGTTCTGCACGGCAGTGGTATCGATGAGCGAGGTGACCAGCGCGCGTTGTTCCGCGCTCACCCCCGCCGCCGCCAGGCAGGGTTCCGGATCGCCCAGGGCGGTGACGACCCGTGCCGCTGCCGCCAGCCCCGCCCGCCGGTCCACCCCCACTTCCTCAATAAGGCCCTCGACGCGCTCCGGCGTGAGCCCGATAAAATCGGCTGCGGTCAATCCGTCGCCGAAGTGGATCGCGAAGGCGGCATCGGCGGCGGGGTTCGGCATCAGGTGAAAGCTCGGCGCTAGCCGCCACTCGTTGCAGCTGCGGTCCACGAGCTCGAGGTGCTCGGGGCCGTTGGCGGTATGGCGCACGCCGATGTCGAACAGCAGGCGTCGCAGGAGTTCAAGGCGGTCGCTGTCGGGGTCGGCCGAGAAACGGTCGATGACCCGGACCAGGTGCGCCACCGAGGGCGTGCCGTGCGCCGGGAGCGCCGGGTCGTTGGCGAGCAGTACCCGGAAGGACACGCGGTTGTACCGCAGCAGCGTGCGCTGCCCGCCCCGGGCGGGCCGTTCATCGTAGGCGTAGTCGTGTTGTACCAGGACGTCCTCGTCCGGATCGAGGCGCACGGCCTCGCAGGCGGCGGTCTGGATGCCGCCCTGGAAGGCGAGGCGGGCCAGGCCATCGGTGACCCGTGCCTCGTTGAGCGGGCCGCGCGCATTGAGCTTGATGAGGTAGCGCGTCCGGGGCGAGGCGCCGTCCTGCCGGAAGGCGATGGTGGGCTTGCGACCCCGTGCCCGTCCAAGCGCCATGGCCAGCGCCGCCGGGTCCACGTCGCCGGTCGGCTCGAGCCCCGCCTGAACGCGACGGATCGCGGCGACCAGTCGGGCAAGGGCCGCCTTGTCCCGCACCGGGCCGTCGCCGGCCTGGTCGTGCTGCGCATTCAGGAACAGGGCGCCGTGTTCACCTCGGGCAAGGGTGATGGCCCAGAGGCGCTCCACCTCGGTGAGACTGTCCCACTCAGGGCTGCTCTGTCGCAGGAGGTGGTGGTGGAAGTCACCGGGGAGAAACTGGGTGAAGTAGGGCGGCACCTCGCCGCGGTTGCCCGGTGCCGGGTAGAGGCCCGTGTGACTGCCCACCGCGAGGTTCGCCGGGTCGAGGTCCGCGCCACCGCCGGCCTCATAGTCCGGATCGTAGCGGAAGGCGACGGCCAGGCGGCCCCCATCGAGTCGCTGATAGGCCAACGTGCCCACGTCCGCGTAGGACTGCCGCCGGTTGTCCCAGCGGTTGACCAGGATGAAGCCGGCGTCCTGCCGGAGGCGCACGTTCACGTCGATCGCTCCTCTGCCGTACGCGCGGCGAGGCGATCGCGGGCAGCCGGGCGTGCGGCCTCCGCGGCGGCGAAGATCGCGGCGTCCCCGGTCAGCTGCCGGTACTGCAGACTCGCGCGGTCGCCGTTATAGATCACATCATGGACTGCTTCGATGCAGCCCATTTCACACAGCGCGGCGAACACGACACCGTAGGCGACCTCCAGGTTGCCCGCCTCCACCCGTGCCAGCCGTGAGCGGTCAACAGGCTTGCCGAGGTAGGCGGAGAGGCGTTGGCAGACCGACACCTGGCCGCGCTCCGAGGGCGGCAGGGACAGGCGCCAGAGCAGGATCGACAAGCCGATACTGCGCGCGAAGTTCACGGGATGACGCTCGCTCGGGTGCGGCGTTTCCGCGAAAAGCCCGGGTGGGGACTCCTCCGCCGGGGCCGTGTTTCTGTTGGTCTTGGTGCTGGCCATGCGGAAAACTTGCACCGCACTTTGGTATCCGGCAAGGAGTTTCCTCGCGAATCCGATTTTTTTTCGGTTTTTTTATCCGGCGGTGATAGCTGGGGGCACCGCGTCTCGCAGCTGTCGAATCAGGCCTTCGCACCAGTCGTGAATCTCAGCCCCCGTGCCGAGGGCCGGCGTGTTGTCCAGGGGGAGAATGAAGCGGTCCGTCGCGAGCAGTGCGTCCACGTACTCCCCCAGGCGCGCATCGAACAGCCATGCGTCCATCGCGTTCGCCGCCATCATCATCTCCGCCGCCGGCCCCGGCTCAACCGGAAACACATCGTAGCCCTCAGCCTCAAGCCGACCCGCAAGCTCCCGCCCGGCCGCTTCCTCGTGCAACAGCCCAACGCAGGCCTTTCGCGATCCCGTCATCTTCTTCACCCCGACTGGTCCCTCTTCGCGCCCCCGGCGCTTCTGGCCGGAAAGCTATCACGGCTTTGGCGCGAGCTCCCGGCAAAAAGTGCCGATAAAGGGAACGGCGAAAAAAGCGGAGAAAAAAAAGCAATCTCCTCCTGCGCCGATTGACAGAAGGTGCGCACGCTGCATCACCGCGCCGAAAACCGGAAAACCCGGAAAAAACAGAGAAAAAAAGAGAATCTCTCCCGGCGCCCAATTGACACCCCACCCCGCGCATTCAAAAGTCAAAGCACGACCGACAACGCACGCGGAGGTACGAGGTGACGGGAATCACCGAGGCAAAAACGACATGCAAGAGAGGCGCGCTGCATCTGGCGATCCTTGCCCTGATGACACCAGGCCTCGCCAACGCCGCGTGGACATCACCGACCGGGGAACGCTGCGATGATGACACCGGGCCCGAGCAGGCCCTGGTGCTCGCCGCCGCGCCGGACTACCGCGGCGGGCCACTGCTTGCCGACGCCGACGTGCCTCTGACCGAGGAAGAGCGCGCATTCCTCTTCGGGGAAGACGGCGTTGATCCCGGCAATCGTCGAGGCGTCGAGCCCCCCGGCGGCTGGGATGATTCCGCGCAGGCAGCGCCTGGCGCGTCAGCCGCGAGTGACACGTCACCAACCCCGACCGAAGACACGGCGGAAAAGGGTGCGGCCATCGCCGCTAACAGCGACAGCATACCGGTGTCCTCCGGCGAGGCGCTCCCGGCAACTGCACCCCCAGAGCCCGCACCGGTCGAAGAAGACTGTCTGATGATCCACGCCGGTCAATCCATTGCCGATGCGTTCGACAGCTGGGAGAAGGGCGACTGGCAGGTGATCTGGGAGTACTCACACGATGTCTACGCCGAGGTGGACAACTGTGTCCGTGGCCCGTTCGAGATGGCGGTGAAGTACGTCGTTCGTGCACTGCGCGAGGGCGGAGGTGTCCCCGTCAAGGTCACCACCCACGCGGACCCGAATTTCGCCCGGCGCGTGATGCGCGTGACGGGGATCTGACAGATGCGCCAAGGAGCACAGAAGATGGCCACAACCAAAGCGAACGGCCAAGCCGACCTGAGCCGCGCAGTGCGTGCGGTGCTGCTTGCGGGGGTGGTCGCCCTGGCAGGCTGCGAGACCGTATCGCATAAAGCGAAGGTTGAGTTCGAGGACGCTGAGCGTCGCGTCGAGAAGTACAGCAACGCGAAGGGTAAGGATGCGCGGGTCGACGAAGAGGTGTCCATTGCCTGGATTGGCAATCGTCAGGTACCGCGCCGGGACAACCTGCCGCACTGGTTTGAGCAGGAGCGCCTGTGGGTCTCGCAGCAGCCCGTGGGGTTATGGCGCATCGCTGCCAGGATCTCGCAGGCAACGAACACGCCGGTGAACATCGATCCCGACGTCCAGATCGTGACCGAGGAGGAGCAGCAGGGCCAGCAGGCGCTGGCGGGGACAGCCGGGATGAACGCCGAGCTGCAGGTCCGCAGTCCGCGCACGGAAGCCATCCGCTACAACAGCCGGGCGACCGCGACCGAGTTTCTTGACGAGATCACGGGGCGTTTCGGGCTGACCTGGCGATACCAGGGCGGCGCCGTGGTGATCAGTCGTCGCCTGCAGCAGGTGTACACGGTGCCGGTTCTGCAGGGTGCCGAGACCTTCACCGCCAGCATTGGCGGCGGCACCGGCGTGCAGGATCAGGAGATCACGGGCGGGGGCAGCACGGACAGCACGGAGCAGACATCCCTCACCCAGCAGATCGATTACACCGGAGAGCATGACCGCTGGCGGTCTGTCGCGGATACGGTCGAGGGCCTGTTGTCGCCCATCGGCGAGATGCGCGAGGCGCCGACCCTCGGCCACATCGTGGTCAACGACACGCCGGCGGTCCATCAGGCGGTGGAGGCATATCTTGAACGCGCGACGTGGTTGCTGACCCAGCAGATCCACATCGATGTGCAGGTCATCGCGGTGACCGTCGATGAGCGCACGGATTTTGGTATGGACTGGGCGGTCCTCTACGAGTCGAGTGACATCTCGACTATCTTTTCGGCGGCCAACAACGATCCTGCCGCTACGAACTTCTTTGCTGCGCGGATTACCGATCCGGATAGCAAGTGGGTGGATTCACAGACAATCGTCAATGCGCTGTCGGAGCGTACCGAGGTTTCGGTCCTGACCCGCGCCGCGGCGAAAACACTGAACAATAAACCGACGCCCCTGACCTCCACGAACACGGCCGGATATCTGAAGGAGCTGACGACCACGCAGAGCCTGGAGTTCGTGACTCAGGGGCTGACCGCCGGGAGTATCACCACCGGTACGTCCCTGACGGTCTACCCGCGGATTCTCGATGACGGCCGGATCATGCTGCGCTTCGATGGCGCGCTCAGCCAGCTGCTCGCCTTTACCGAGATCACGACGGCCGCCGGCGACAGTATTCAGATCCCCAACTACGACTCGCGCGCGTTCAACGACGAGATCGTGTTGAACAGCGGCGCCATTGCCGTGCTCAACGTCTTCTCCTCCACGCGGGGAGAGCGCGGGCGCGCCGGCCAGGGAAGCCCGCACAACGTGCTCATGGGCAACCGCAATGACAGCATGGAGCGCACCGACGTCGTGATCCTGATTCAGCCGCGCATCGTCGACGGCGCCGGCGTCGAGGTCTGACCGTGATCGAGGAGCAGCAACTGCTGGGTACGCCCCGCGATGCGCCGGGACACCGCCTCTGGATCAACATGCCGTTACGCGAGGCGGAGACGGTGCGCGACGCACGGCGCACCGTGCGGCGGGAGTTCGGTGGGAGCGCGCGCAGCCTCGCACTCGCCGGCGATGGCACGCAGATCGCAATCCTTCGGCACGGCCGCGACCGACGCTACCTCCCACTGATTGCGCTCCTGGCGCATGCATCGCGACGCAAGGGAAAGACCCTTGTCGTGCTCCAGTCCTTCCTGGTGGGCGAGGACAGCGAGGACGGCAATCCGCCCAGGGTCCTGCATGTGTTCGTGCGAGCCGAGGACGGGCATATCGATGGCGGGCACGAGATCGTCGTCCCGCAGGAAGAGCGGGGCGGCCTCCTTCAGGGCGCGGCGGCGTCGAGCCTGATCCCGAGCAGCAGTGGGGCGGACGGTGACGCGGAAGTCTACGGCGATCTCGCCCGGGCCACGGTGCCGGGAGCACGGCCGCTGTCGGAGCTGCTTGAGCTTTACCAGGACTACGCGCCGGAGTGGCAACGGGTGCGGCCGGTATCCATCGCGGCGCTGGTGCTGGGTGTCGGTGGGACGCTCGTGCTCGGTGTAGGCGCCTACCTGGTGTGGTCCGGCTACGAAAACCGCCAGGCCGTCGAGGCGGCCAAGGTGGCGGCGCGCGAGGCCGCCCGGGCGAATTACCAGCAGGCCGTGGAGGAGGTGCGGGCCATGCCCGCGCCCGCATGGCTTGCGGATAACGCGCTGGAGCTCGCGGCGAGCTGGGTCACCGTGGCACCGGAATGGTCCATGGTCGGGCTCCGCTGTGACGCCACGCAGTGCGAACTGCGCTGGAATCACCCGGCCGGACTCAGCGTCGAGGAGTTCCTGGGCGCAACCGGGCTCGAGCTGACGGACGTGGCTCTGCTGGCGGAGGACCAGGTGGTCGCCGGCGGCGAGAGTGGCCAGCGGCCGGCGACGTTGAACAACGAGGAAGACCTGGTGGTCCGGCATCGCACCGCGCCGCCCCTGGCGCCCGAAGTCCCGGCCGCGGGCGCGCTGCAGCTGGGCGAATACTGGGGCCTTGTCAGCTACTGCCAGACGCTGGAGCGCTACGCGGTGAGCTGCCGCGTTGAGGGACCGTCGACACCGCCCGCCGTGGCGGCTGGCGCAGAGCCGGCCGGCGGCACCCGCTTCATGCGCGGCCGCTGGAAGATGTCGGGCACCGCCGACACGTTCCGGCCGGTGATGGCCGAGGTAAGCGGCGCCGGCTGGATCAAGGGAGATCTCGTGTCGCTACTGTTCTCAGCGAGCGGTACCTACAGTTGGACAATGGAGGGCGAGTATGTCGTTCAGGAGTAAGCGTGCGGGCACGCTGGTGATGGCGGCGCTGTGCGCGCCGCTCGCGATGGCGCAGCTGGAGGTGCCGGCGGCAGAGGACCCGCTCCCCGAGGGGTCACCCCCGGAGGCGCTCGGGTTTCAGCTGCCGATGATGGACCCGGACAAGCCCTGGCTGGAAACGGTGGAGGAGGCGGCGCGCTATCAGCGCTTCCTCGATCTGCAGGCGCAGCACTGGCAGACGGCGGTCACTATCCTTCAGCGGCAGCGGGAAGCCCAGCGGGTCATGGCCGGGGAATCCCTGGCGCCGCCGGCGCCGCTCGATGCCACGGTGCCGCCCGGGGATGTGCTCGGCGTGACGCCCGAGCCGGCGGCTCCGGCCCCGGCGCCGGCACCGAGCAAGGGCGTCCAGCTCCTCGAGCTGTTCGGTGACCAGGCGGTGCTGCGCATCGACGGCCGAGAGTACGTCGTCCGGGATGGCACGCAGGCCGGAGGCTACACGGTGCAGATGGCGGCCGACGGGACGGTCAGCCTGCGCAGTGACAGCAACTCCTTCAAGATCAATGCGGGGGGCTGACGCGCATGGCTGACGCAGCAGCGGCAGGGCAGGCCGCGCCCTCGGTGGCGCCGGCGGCGGGCACCCCAGGCCGGGGCGAGGTCTTCCGGCGGCGCGCAGAGGTGCCGCCGTTCAAGAACGTACTGTCCGCCGAGGGCGAACCGCTCTATGAGGCGATCAGCGAGATCAGCCGGCGCGCGGACGGGGAGCCCGAAGCGGCGGTCCTGGATCTGGGCGGGCGCGGCTGCGCCATGCTGGTCGACAGTGAGCTCAACGGAACGGCGCGAGAGGCGGATCTGCGGCTGCGGATCTTCGCGCTGCTTCTCAGCCAGGGCTATCAGCTGCGCTGGAGTGCCTACGCGGACCGGGGGATTCTGAACACGCTCGCGGAGCGGCACGTCCAGGAGCTCGACCAGGTCGAGCAGACGGAAGTGATGCGCGAGTTCGACCGGCTGATCGGTCGCGCCATGAGCGAGGGCGCATCGGACATCCACCTGACCGATCGCGCCGAGGGCACGGAGGTCGCGCTGCGCATTCACGGCTACCTCGAGCACTACGCGGACTGGCCGACCGGCCGTGGCAAGACCATGGCCAACGCGGTCTACCGGGCATTCGGTGAAGCCAAGGCGGCGACCTTCAACCTGGGCATCATCGCCACCACCAACATGGAGCGCCAAGTGCGGGTGTCGAACACCGGGCAGACCGAGCGGGTCCGGTTGCGCTACACGCAGTCCCCCATCAACCCCAATGAGTTCTACATGAACGTGCGCCTGCTGCGCAGCTTCGACTTCACGGGCATGACCCTTGAGCGGGCGCTGCAGCGGCTGGGGTACCTGCCGGAGCAGGTGGCCATCGTGCGGGAAATTGTTGCGCGCCCGGAAGGCGCCACGCTGGTGGCGGGCGAGACGGGCAGTGGCAAGAGCACGCTGATCAAGGCAATGCTCGAGTGCCTCAACGACGAGGCGGGTGGGCGCCTGAACATCATTACCGCCGAGGACCCGCCGGAGTACGTGATCAAAGGCGCGCGCCAGATCCCGGTGGACGAGGCCAACGAGGCCGGGATCACCTTCAACAAGGCGCTGGCGGTGATGATGCGCCTTGACGGCGACATCCTGATGCCGGGCGAGATTCGCGACCAGACCAGTATCAATGCGGTGGCCGACGGTGCGCTGTCGGGGCATCGGGTCATGGCCACCGTACACGCGGCCAGTGCGGTGGGGATTATCAAGCGCATCGGCACTATCGGCGCCAAGCTCGCCATGAATCCGCTGGACCAGGAGACGCTGGCGTCCCCGCGCTTCCTGTCCGGGCTCATTCACCAGTCGCTGCTGCCCCGGTTGTGCGACGCCTGTGCCCTGACGCTGGAAGAGGCCCGGGCACGCAACCTGATCACGCCGCGGGTGGAGCGATGGCTGGACGCGAGCGAGAGCGAGGGCGGCCTCCCCGAGGACGCGCTGCGCTTCCGCAACCCGGAAGGCTGTTCTGCCTGCTCCGGCCGGGGGCTGTCCGGGCGGACGGCCTGCGCCGAGGTGCTGTCGCCGGATGAGACCTTCCTGGACCTGATCCGGGTCGGCAAGCTCAAGGAGGCCGAAGAGCACTGGGCGGCCACGGATGCCGGCATGTCGGCGATCCAGGTGGCGAGGCACAAGATCCGCCAGGGGATCGTGTCGCCGGAGGACGCGGCGAACTTCGTGTCCAAGGTGCTCGAGTCATGAGCGTGGCGGTGGCGATCCGCGAGCTGGTCGAGGACCTTAAGGACCGTGAAGTCAGCCTGTTCGGCGGTCAGGGCGGCAAGCCGCCGCGGCTGTCGCTGCAGGAGCGCCAGGAGGTCTACGAGCAGCTCGCGACACTCATGGCGGACAACGTGGAGTTGACCAGCGCGCTGTCGAGCATGGTCAAGCGGCTGCGCCATCGGCGCTCAGCGAGCCGGCGGGTGAAAGTGTATCGCTACTGGCTGGCCCAGATGCGCGCGGGCAAGAACTTCTCCCAGGCGGTCGAGGGCACGGTGGGCACGGCCGACCAGAGCATGCTGCTCGCGGTCGAGCAGGCGCAGAAGGACATGCACGTCGGCATGGCGAAGACTGCCGAGCTGATGGAGCGGACCGAGCGGATGCGCCGGTCGATCATCGGCCTGGTGGTCAACGTCGTCTACATCTCCCTGATGGTGATGGCGCTGATCGCGGTGGTGTCGATCCGTGTCGTGCCGGCGCTGTCGTCGCTGGTGCCGTCCGATAGCCAGACCGGCTCCTACCGGGTGCTGGTGGCCATGAGCGATTTCCTCACCAGCCCCTGGGCGCTGTTGGTGCCGGCGCTGCTCGGCCTGTCGGTGTACGGGGTGCTGCTGGCGATGCGCCACTGGTCCGGCCGCTGGCGCGACGGCCTGGGCGACCGACTGCCGGGCTTCGGCGTGTACAAGATCTACAACGGGGCGATTGCCCTCTACGCGATCGCGATGCTCCAGGAGGCCAACATCGAGCTGATGCGGGCCCTGGAGGTCATGCGGGCGAACGCCTCGCCCTGGCTGGCGCGGCACCTGAGCGATGCGCGCCGCGCCCTGGCCTCCGGGCAGACGCCGGACGTGGCGCTGGACTCGCCGATGTTCACGCCGACGGTGCGGGACAACATCGCGGTGTTCGCCTCGGCCTCGGATTTCCGGTCGGCGCTGACCAGTCTCGGCCGGCGCAACATCGAGGACGCGGTGATCGGCCTCGAGCGGGCGTCCACGGTCGCGCGCAACCTGATGCTCGTGTGCATTTTCCTATTCATGGCCTTCGTGTACGTCTCGGTGTCCACGATGGTGATGTCGTTCTCGGAGCTGTAGCTCCCTAGCAAGAGGTAAGTGAGTGATGAAAGGTATGGCAAGCATGGGGGCGCGCGCCCCGCGACGCGGCAAGCAGCAGGGCTTTTCCGCCCTGGAACTGCTCGGGGTATTGATCGTCGGCCTGGTGCTGCTCGCGCTGGCGGCGGTACTGGTGACGACGCTGTTCAACCGCAACGCGGTGAACGACGTGGTGCGCCAGACGTCCTCCACGGTCTCGGACATCCGGGGCTATTACAGCCTGCAGTCAAGCTGCGCGGGGCTGAACAATGCGCTGGCGACCAGCGCCAACATGCTCCCGGATGACATGCTGGTCGCGGCCGGCGGCGGTGGCGGTGGCACGAACATCGTTCATGCGCTGGGCGGCACGGTCACCGTGTCCTGCACGACGCTCAATGGCGTGGGCAACCAGGGGATTTCCCTCGCCCTGGACGGGATTGAGTCGGGTGCGACCTGCACCAAGCTGACCTCGGCCTTCGCCAGCATTTTCGACACGCTCTCGGTGGGGGGCACGGCGGTCAAGGCCTTCGGTGCCGACCTGGATCTGGCGGCGGCGGGCCCGGCGTGTTCGGCCAGCAACGCGGTCACCATCACCGGCGTGGCGCAGAGGGTCTGACGCCGTGAGGGCGGCAGGGCGTCGCAGCGGCGCGGCCCCGCGGCGGGCGGGGGGCTTCACGGCCGTGGAGCTCCTCGGCGTGCTGCTCGTGGGGTTGATTATCCTGGCGAGCATCCCGGCTTTCATTGAGCGCTATTCGCGGATGATGCAGGGGCGGGCGCTGTCGACCTATGTGGCGGAGGTCAACTCGGCCGTCGCGCGCTGGCTCCAGGACAACCGGACGCTGCTGCCGGTGGGCACGACCTCGCAGAGCGGGGTCGCCTGGCTCAAGGACGCAGCGGCGTGCGGCGCAGGCCTGGCGAGCGGGGCGGTCAATTACCTGCCGTGCAACTTCCCCGCGGAGGGCCCGTTTGGCGTGACGGTGGCGAGTGTGATTGATGTGGGCAGCCCGTTGATCACCGTGACCAGCCGATTCTCGCCCGCCGTGGTACTGGACGGGCAGATCGCCCAACCGCTGATCAATCGGGCCGTGGCGGAGGCGCGGGCCAATGCGAACACCCGGGTGAGCGTGTCCCAGAGCTACAATGTCGACGGGGCGACCTCGGAAATTGTCGCGGTGGCCGACACTCAGAACCCGGGCGATCCGTGGCTGCGCCTGGACGGGACCACGGCGATGGCCGGCGACCTGGACGTGGGCGGCAACAACATCATCAACGTGAACGACATCACCACGACCGGTGATGTGATCATGGAAAACGGCACGGTGAACTCGGTGAACGAGGAGCTGTCCGACGCGGTGTACGAGGTCCTGGTGGTGTCCGATGGCGGGTCGGTGCCCAAGCCGACCTGTCCGGCGGGCAAGGTGCCGCAGATCTTCCTGTCCCCTTTCCAGTTCGCGGGCAGTTCGTCGGCGGAGCCGATCGGCGCGGTGCAGGCCTGGGCGACGAGTGGCGCGTCCAGCTGGACAGCGAACCTGCGGATCCTGCATCCGGTTCCGATCGGCTGGGTGCGACCGCCGGCGTCGCTCGGGCGCATGACAGCCATCGTCAAGTGCGGTTGACGCGGCCGGGCGGCGGCCGGGTGCATAACACAAAAAATTCCCCGGCGGCCGAGGCCCCGGGGGTTGTCGTTGGTGGGCCGGGCGTTATTGTTCAGCGCCGTCGATGCCCACGTCCTCGATCAGCACCGGGTAGCGGTAGCTGTCGGCGAAGTCCCCATCGAGCTGGTCCGCGCCGATGTTGCTCACGGTGACCTCGTACTCGACGCCGTACTCGGCGTCCCGCACCTCCCAGATCAGCGTGTCGATAAAGCCATAGCCGCCCTTGTAGCGCGCCTCGAGGCCGGTGATCGCGAGCACCTCCCCGGTGTCATCGCGGGTCACGGTAACCGTCGCCCGGTCCAGGCGATAGTCGAAGGGCGCCCCGGTGCCGAGCGGGCTGTACAGGGAGAACGACCACTTGAGGTGGCGGGTCTCGCCGTCGCCGGTCTGGTCGGGCACGGTCGGTGCCAGCACGGAGGGCATCTCGCGGTAGGGGTAGGCGACGAACGCCAGGCCCTCGGGGACGCTGTTGCGCCCGACGCTGGCATCGGCGGCGCCGACGCTGTAGCCGTCGACCTGGCCGTAGGTCGAGCCGGCGAGCTCCGGGTTCAGGAAGGACAACCGGTGGCCGATGGCGGCGCCCTGCGCGTCAACCGTGAGGCGGTCCTCGAGCCAGCCGGCGACGTGCCAGGCGGGGTCGACCAGTGTGGAGCCGCCGCCAAAGAGGTTCCCGGCCGCCCCGCGGGCAGCCGCGTCGCTGTAGCAGGCGTCGCCCGGGTCCGGCTCGTGCTCGAGGTAATTGTTGGCCCGCTGGATGAGGGCGCCGGCCTGAGCGTCGGTGTCGGCGCCGGAGCGGTGGGTGACGGGCGCCAGGCCGTGGAGGGCGCGGGCGGCGTTCAGGGTCTCCAGGTAGCGGTCGATGGCGGCCTGGGTCAGGCGGCCGGGATCGCAGCTGTCGATGATCGGCGGGGTGTTGTAAAGCTGGCCGGCGGTGGTGGCCCGCGACTGCGCGAGCGCGCCGCCAAGGTCCTGCCAGAAGGCCCGGTCGTAGGTGGTGCTGATCGCCTGGTCGCCGGTGGGGGCCGGGGCCGGATCCGGGTCGGGCGTGGGATCCGGCGCGGGGGCCGGTGCCGGGGCGGGGTCGCCGCCGCCACCGCCGCCACCCCCGCAGGCGACGAGGGCCGCGGCGAGGGCGAGGGCGAGGCAGGTGCGGGCCTGGGGGGCGCGGTCCGCGCCGGGCAGGTAGTGGTCCATGGTTGATCCTCCGTCCTGTGTCCTGGGGTCAGGATACAAAAGGCGGCCCGGTGCGCCAGCAAAAACTGCCGGAAAGCCGGGGAATCGGCGTATTTTGCGGGTTTTGGGTCGGGGGAGGGGCCCGCCCCGGGTGGGGCGGGCGCGGTGCTCAGTTGAAGTTGAAGGAGAAGAGGCTGGGCCGGCTCGGGGTCCGGGAGACTGGCGTTGACCGCCGGGTGTTGGACGCGCGCGAGCTCGTCGTTGTCCGGGGCCGGGAGGTGGTGGTCTTGCGCGCGGTGCTGCCGGCGGGCTTGAGGTAGCCGGGCACGCTGCCCGAGATACGGTCGCCGGCGCCGCTGGTGGATTGGCCCGGCCGCGGCTGGCTGCCGTAGCTGGGGCGGCTCGGGGTGCGGCGGCTGCCGCTCGGCGCCTGCACGGCCACGTCGACGAAGACGGACGGCGGGGGGCCTTTCCGGGTCCGCGGCTGCTCGGGGGCCGTCGGCGTCGACGTTGGCGTCGACCTCGGTGGCGTCGTCGCGGGGCGGTTGTTCGAGGCGGTTTGCGTGGGGGTGGGCGTGGATGCCGGCGGCGTGTTGCTGCGCTGGTTGGTCGTGGGCGACGGGTTGGAGCGCGACGTACCACCGGTGCTGGGCGTCGTGTAGCTGGGCGGTGTGGACGAGCCGCCGCTCATGGAGGGCGGGGGGAGGCTGGTGATGTTGCTCCAGTCGATGAGTGGCGGTCCGGACCATCCGCCGCCGGAGTTGTTGTTGGTGATTGCGAGGGTGCCACCGCCACCGCCACCGCCACCGCCGCCGGTGCCACCACCGCCGCCGCCACCACTGCCACCCCCGCCGGGCGGCGGAGGCGGCGGAGGCGGCGGGGCGCAGCTGGGGTTCACGAACGAGGTGACGTTGGCGGGGGCGCTGACGGCGGTGCCGCCGACGCTGCCGCCGCTGCCGGCCATGCCGCTCGGTTCGCTGACGGACTGGTAGGTGAAGGTGCAGGTTTCGTGGGGTGAGACGCTGGCCGGCATCCCGGTCGCGTCGGACGCGGCCAGGGCGGCCGGGGTGCCAGCGAGGCTGCCGATGGCGGCTGCGAGGGCGATGAGTGAGACTGTGCGCATGACGCGTCCTCCTTGTCGGTTCGGGGCCAGTATTGGCAGGCCGTCAAGGGCTGTCACGCGAAAACGGGGCTTTTTCGGCATAGAGGGAAGATTGCGGTACAGGTACCACACGCCGCCGGCGCTGCGCCCCTATTAGCCAATTATCACCAAGCCCCGCCGCCGGCCCCGCCCATCCTGTTCAACGCATTCCCCCCCCGGGGCCCGATCCGTGCGCAGCCCCGGGGGAGCCTCCCACATAGCCAATTCCCATCAAGCCCCACCCTGATCACAGTATTCCCTGGACTCCGTGGCGACCTCGCTGCCGCCGGGCGCGCGCATGGGCCGCGAAGCGGCCAGGTGAGGTGATGGGTGGTGAGGGGCCGTCGTGTGGCACGGGTTTGATTCGTCGGTGGTCGTGGGTGGGGGCGCTAGGTGGCAATTGGCTAAGCTCAACTCGGGTGTCAGCGACGGGGTGGTAGCGGGGCGCTCCCTGTACGTCTTCAGGGCGTACAGCTTGCGGCGCGGCGCCGAGCTGTGTACATTATGAAGGTGTACAAAACTGGAGAAGGCCCATGCCTGGCAAGCCCGTGGAAGACAATGGTCGTCTCTCGCTGCGCGTCGCGCCCGAGGACAAGGCCCTGATGGTTCGCGCGTCGGTCCTCGAGCGCGCCGACCTCACCGAATTCGTGACCCGCAGCGCCCTGGCAGAAGCCAGGGAGGTGATCGAGCGCCACGAGCGCGTGGCACTGTCGGCGCGCGATAGCCTGCAGGTGATGGCCCTGCTGGAAAATCCGCCTGAGCCCAACGAGAAACTGATGGCGGCCGCCTTCGCCCTGCCCAAGGCGGGATGACGGCGCTGGCCTGGCATGAGGAGGCCATCGCCCGGCACCACGATCGCAAGGCGTTCGACTGTGGCGACGCCGAGCTCAACGCGTTCCTGGTGCGCTACGCGCGACAAAGCCATGAAAAGGGCGGGGCAAAGACCTTCCTGGCCATCGATGCCGAGGACGGCGCCGTGCTCGGGTTTTACAGCTTGAGCCCCGCGTCGGTGCTCTACAAGCGGACCCCCGAGAGCGTGCGCAAGGGCCTGGCGCACCACGACGTGCCCGTGATCCGCCTCGCACGCCTCGCCGTGGACCGGCGCGTCCAGGGGCAGGGCCTCGGTGGCCAGCTCCTCCTCGCCGCAGGCCGACGGGCGCTGCGCGCCGCGGCGGTGGCCGGCGGGGTCGCCCTCCTCATCGACGCGAAGAACGAAGGCGTCGCCGGCTGGTATGCCGGCTATGGCGCCATCCCGCTCACCGACGCGCCGCTCTCGCTCCTGCTGCCGTTCGCCACGCTCCAGGCGGCACTGGCCGCCACAGGCAATCTGTAAGAAGGGAGGTGTCGCCCATGGCCAGCCAACTCCTGCCCGGCAGCGATCTCGCCCAGGCCTGGGATCGGTTCAAGGCCACCCACCGTGACCTCGCCGACGCCCTGCGCCGCGACCACGAGGCCGGCTACCTCGCCGACACGCCGCCCCCGGAGCATCCCTTCCTGCAGCAGGGGCCCGTCCAGCACCCCTGGACCACGCCCTGGCAGCGCGGCGGACAGCTCTACCACACCGGCCGGGCCATCCTCGCCATCGAGGACGTCTTCTACCACCAGCATCAGCACCCGGTCGCCACGCTGCTCTTCCCCGGGGCCGTCGCCGCCAGCACCGCCACCCTCGACGCCGTGGACGCCGCCAACGCGGCCCGCGACCAGGTGCGGGAAGCCCTCGCGCGCCTCGGCCACTCGCGCAAGGTCAAGGCCGCCGGCGAGCACCTCGCGGCCGACCTGCGCGCCCACGCCGACGATGACGCGGGCCTCACCGACAGCCCCTGGCGCCGCCCGGGGAAAACCCGCAAGGCCCTCGGGCGCCTGCGCCTGGACCGGCTCTGCCTGCGCGCCGTCTACCGCCACATCCCCAGCACCCGACAGCCCGGCCTTGAGCGCATCCGCTACTACCTGCGCGTCCAGCGCGCCGGCCGCTACCTCACCCTGGCCGCCGCCCGCGCCTGGCTCGAGGGCCACTACCCCGACAGCGGCGAGGACAGCTACAGCGGCCCCGAGGTAGACCTCGCCCTGGCCCGCCTCGAGGAACTCGCCCGGCAGAACCCGGACCAGAAGCTCTTTCGCCAGCACAACATCACCCAGGTGCTGCGGGCCAACCTGCGCTTCGCCGACGGGCCAGCCGCCGGCCAGCAGGCGCCCGCCCACCTACCACTGATCTACGCCGCCGTGCCGGGCGAGGCCGCCCAGTGCGACTACCACAGCCTGGTGCCCATGGACGAGGCCGGCCGCAGCGAGGCCATCGCCGGCCGGCCGCAGCGCGAGCGCAGCGACCGCCGCTACGAACGCGACCCGGACCCGGCGCTCGCACCCTTCCGGCTGCACACCGAGCGGGGCGCGGTACCCACCCGCCTGGCGCTGCCATGAACCACCGCACCCGAGGAGCCCCCGCATGAAAGACGCACCGGGTGCATCAGCCGAGGCGCTGCGAGCGGCGATGGAAGAGGAGGCGTTCGTGCGCCAGGCGCTCACGGTCACCGAGGCCGACTACCGCGATGCGGTCAACGCCCTGCTCAAGCTGGCCGAGGGCGACACCGGCGGCAGTCGAGCGGCGGCGGGGGTCCTGCTGGGCCTGTACAACGGGCAGGCCTTCCCCCTGGACCTCACGGACCTCTGCGCGCTGGATCTGCGGCATGTGCAGCACGCGCTGATCGCGATCCGCGGCCGGGTGCTGCTGGCGCGGGAACCCCACGCCATCGTCGAGAACGGCGACCAGCACTTCAGCACACTTGTGGCGCGGTGGGGGCACCTGGCAACCCCGCTGCCACCCGCCGAGTAAGGCAGACTGCTGGGCACGACAGCGTGCTGCGCCGCACAAGCGGATCTGTCTCCCGCGAAAGGGACGGGGCAGCGAAGAGGCAGCCCCCGGACGTGACTTGCGAAGCAGTCGGCTGGAGACGCCCTTGAGGCAGTTCACCAGGTTCCGGACGGCCACCTTGAGTGGCTACTCCACGAGCAGATGCACATGATCGTCCTCGCCGCCCATCTCGATCCGCTGTGCATCGAAGTCGGTGCAGGCCCTGGCGAATATCGCGTGCAGCCAGCTGTTCGATGCTGGCGCAGGCGGAGTAGAAGTCGTCGTCTTTTTAGGGCAAGGAAGATGGCAACGGGAGTGCATTGTGAGGGCGTCTGAAGGGCGTTGTTTGCCGGTGCGCAGTCTCAGATCGACCGCTACGGAACTCGGATGCGAGATTGAGACCGATTTCGCCGTTGAAGTGACTACGACCATGGGGACAGGCGTGCAGCTCACCGCTGAAGGCACTTTGATTTATCCCGAACGTTTTTTACCGGCCCGCTAACACGCGCGATCCTGATGATTCTCGACCGATGGGTGTACATGTCGAGCGTGTGTTAGTTGTTCAATCCAGGTGTGCTAGGCGGGTGTAAATAAACTGGCGCCCCGAAAGATACCTGCTAGTCTAGAGTTTGGCCCGTTAGTCGATTGCGGCGCAGTGATGGGGCGTCCCCAGAACCGGATCGCAAGCTCCGCTAGTTAACTTTGTCATGGAACATGAATAAAAGTGTTTGGCAACGTGAAGAGAGAGTGCGACATGAAACGTAGAGCTGCTGTCCTTCTCGTATGCTTAATGGGGGCGCAGGGTCCCGCTTTCGGAGAAGCAGTGCCAGAAAACCAATTCAACATCGGGAATGAAGGTTTCGAGGTCGATGCTGACTTCAAACGGTTAGCACCGCAATTTATCCAAACGTCCAATGAGCCCGGGTTCTCGGATTACCTCCGAGGCCTTAGAAGGTATCTGGGCAGGAATGGTTCCGAGCGCTTTTCACGAAGCGACAGCAAAGTCCTGAAAGCCTGGTTAGACGGCCGGCAGGAGCATGAAATGCGAATCGTGGATGCGGTCAACGCCTATGAGCACGCAGTGCTTATGCCTTTTGATGAGGCTAGCGTGTTTGCACCACGACCAGAGCTTATGGCTGCTTATGCGATCGCGTTGAATGACGTGAATGGATACTACGATGTAGCAGCATCAAACCACTTTCAATCGATCTTGTTGCAGATGACAGCAGAAGGTCGCGAAACCATAGAAAGTATACTCAGAACGGAGGTGGATGAAGAAGTAAGAGGGCATTTTGAATCGGGCTCAACCAAACGTGCGAGAATTGATTACGTGGAGTTCGCAAGAGCGTATCCAGAGGTACTGGCAAAACAAGTGCACCTTGAAGCTGCAGCTAGACTTCGGAATGGTCCCCCCGTGCCAGTTGTTATGGAGGAAACGGTCATCGCGGTCGATCCGGAGTCCGGTGCTATGTTGATGGGTCGAAGTCTCGTTCAAGAAAAGGAGAAGCCCTGATTATGAACTACGCTAAGATTGCTTCTCTTATTGGAATCGTTTTTGTTTCTGCGGTCGTCGCTCAAAAGAGCTCAGCATGGTTTATCATTGAATGTGAACCGGGTCTTACGATCGATGGATATCCTGTCTCTCCTGTGGTTTGGTATCGATGGGGGTCGAGAGAAGGGTTCTCCTATAACTACATTGATACCTTCGCCAATGTTACGATCCCACTGAACCCGCAAACGTACACGTTTGATGGTACAAGGCAAATGGGGGGGCTTAACGGCCTATATCACTTCTTGGTGCCTGGCGGTGCGGGCAAGTGGCTCGTAGATGCGACCGGAACAACGCAGCCTCGAGGAACCTCTGACTTTTGCTCCGGCGTTCAGAACCTTTAGCTCCGAATACCCCGGCGGTGACAGGCTATCGGCCTCCAACTATCGCGATCCGCGGCCGGGTTACGCCAAGGACTAGATTCATAGCGAGTCTGACAGGAGGCAGTCCTACCCCATAAACCTCACAGACCTGGGCAATCTCGATTCGCGGCATGTGCAACACGCCTGATCGCCGCGATCCACGGCCGAGTGCTGCTGGTGTGCCTGGCGACCGCCCGCCCGCCGGGTCGAGTGGGCGGCCAGACACCACGCCACTCGGCCCCCATCGTCCGTTCCCTAAAACGCGAAAAAAAACTGAGAAAACCCGCCGGGCGCTTGCCCGCACGCCCCGCCACACGCAAGCTCAACAGGACGACACCGCCCGCAGGAGACCCGCCATGCCCCGGATACCAGTGCTCGCCCCAAACCGCGCTCTCGCCCTGGGCCTCGCCTTGGCCCTCGCCGCCGGAGCCGCCCACGCCCAGCGCGCCACCGTTTCCGCCACGGTCGGCAGGGTGCTCGCCCCGGGCCTCTATGGGGTCCTAGGGATTTTGCCCCCAAATATTGCAAAACCCGCCAGAGGCCGCGCCAGCCGTGACTTCTGGAGGCCCATTACTTATCGTTTGTCGGCCGGTAGCCTTCAATCGATGCCATTAAATCCTCAAGTTTTGG